>ENA-OSEO01000170-OSEO01000170.1-sediment-metagenome-genome-assembly--contig:-NODE-170-length-182923-cov-8.931040_pt1 | contig 182923 bp, 109 predicted proteins | sample MGYA00237883_ERZ534232 | MGnify/ENA metagenome assembly ERZ534232
GGGAGTAAATTCTCTCGGCCATGGCCCTACAGTATGCGGCGAGCACCTCATTGGTGCTCCATCCTTTGCGAAGCAGCCCGGTGGCCTCTGACTTGGCATAGACCACGCACATGCTTGACACGGATTCCGGCTCTTTTTCCACCTGAAAAGAGCGCTCCCCGACCTCGGTGACGGGCACGCCGAGCAGATCGGCAAACACTTCCATGCCCCGACCGGTTCCGGCTGCACACTTGTCGTTCATGAGAAAGTTGGTGACCCTGCCCTTGTCGTCACACTGAACGGCCTTGATGTCTTGGCCACCCACATCGAGGACTGTCCGCACTTGCGGTCCGTAAATGAAATGGGCTCCCCGGGCGTGGCAGGCGATATCCGTAATGCTCCGATTTGCAAAGGGCACATTGACCCGGCCGTAACCAGTGCCGATGCAGTAATCGATTCTGTCCTCCCCCATGTCGGTCCTTTCCAGGGCGAACTTCAGAGCGCTCCCGGCGCTCTTCGGGCTGTCCGAGCCGGTCCGCATGTTGCCGTAGGCATATATCTCGCCGTCCGCCATGATCACCGCCTGGGAGCTCACGGAACCCACGTCGACACCCACGGTGATAAACGTGGCCGTTTTCCAATTCACATCCGGATTCACCCAGTTGCTCTCGGTCCATCTCCAGAATTCCTGTTTCTTCTCTTCCGCCATCTCAACGCCCTCTAACCCCTGAGTGGATTTTACCCTGCTCTAAATCTCTCCGGCCACGACGGCGGCGCCCGCGGCCGCACCGTATTCGGGCTCTTCGGGAATAAGCAGTTTCTCGACGCCGAGTTGCTTTTTCACGGCCGACACAAAGCCGCAGTTGCGGCCCACGCCGCCGATCATCACCACATTCTCGATATTCTTCGCCCGGTCCATTATGCTCCTGGCGTCCTTTAAGGACCGGAGAGTGAAGACGCCCTTCTTGTCCGCCCCCTTGATGGGAGGCACAAAGGAATGGCTCCCCGTGGCGACCAGCAGCCGATCGTAAGGAAACTTTTCATTTTTCCGGGCGATCACTACTTTTTCTTTCAAGTCTCCGCCTCGAATAGGGATTTCCAGTTTGAGGTCGATGCCCTGGTCCTTGTACCATTCCGGCTTCCGGGCATAGAGTTTTTCCTCCTCCAAGTCTACTGAGATGTATTCGTTGAGTTGAATCCTCCAGTAAAAAGGAACGGCCTCATCGGTGACGATCGTAATCGCTCCCTCTTGGTCCCTTTTTCGAATCTCTTCTGCAGCCGTGGTGCCGGCCACCCCGTTTCCGATGATGAGATACTGGGTCATGTTCTAACCTCCTGTCGTAGTTTTCGCGGCCATTCTCACACAGTTGCCTCGGACACACAAGGTGATTTACTTTGAAAATCCCCCCGTGGCCCCCCCTTTTTTCAAAGGGGGGAAACTGTCGCGTTTCTCTAGGCATCCCCCTTGAGCAAAGGGGGGATCGAGGGGATTTTTATTTCCGGAGTTGACCTGCCCCCGCTCATTGCGGTTTACGATGGTAAATCGAGGCGAGCGCGTGGGGAGAAATCCGCAAGGCGAGGCCGGCCAAGACGAGCTGGTTGACCCAGGTTGTGCGGAGGAGCCCGGTCCTCCTCCAGCGCCGGCCCGATGTGGTGACGCAGGCCTGTGCCAAGCCGAGCCGGCCCTGCCTGCGCAGTTGCTTCACCCAAAAAAGGTCTTCGGCGATAGGAAAATCCGGAAACCCGCCTGTTCTTTGAAACACCTCCTTACGAACGAAAAGACCCTGATCTCCATAAGGAAGCCGCAGGCGGCGCGAGCGAAAATTCACCAGGGCTTCTATGGCCCTTGCCGCTGGTTCGCGAAGGTCGGTCCTGAACCCGAAAGCGCCCAGGATCACGTTGCTGGTCAAGAGGGCTTTGAAGATGTGGTTGGCGTAGTTCTCCGGCAGGAGCGTGTCTGCGTGAAGGAATAGAAGAACTCTGCCCCTTGCTGCCTCGGCCCCCCGATTTTGTTGCACACCTCTGCCCTTTGCCCTCTGTAAAAGACGGGCGCCTGCGCGCACTGAGGCCTCGCGGGTTTCGTCCCTGCTTCCTCCATCCACCACGATGACCTCCGCCTCGTCACAAAGCGCCCGCCGCACGGTCTTTTCGATGTGCGTCGCTTCATCCAGCGCGGGAATGATGACGGAGAGATAGGGCTGGGAATCCCAATCGGGCAAGAGTGCCTGCACGTCCTCCGGGGTATCGATGTCCGTCAAAAAATCCAGGAGTCCCGCAGACAGCCTGAGCCCTTCAACCCTGCTGAGGGTCTGGGCGAGAACATCTCTTGAACCCCACGGCATGCCCCTGAAGAGGTCCGCATGTCTATTCAGACCAATGAGCCAGTATCCGCCGTCCGTGCTCGGCCCGAGGACGACATCCCTGTCTCGAAGCCGGTCCATTGCTTGTTCGAGGACTTTCGCGGAGAGCCCTGGAATATCCGACCCAAAGAGAACCACACGGCGACACCCATCCTGAAAAGCCCTGCGAAAGGCCGTTTCCATGCGCTGTCCCAAATCGCCGGGGCTTTGGGGCGAGTAAAGGGCTCCTGAACCCAGCCAGCGACGCATCTCGGCCCCTGTCCCGCCATCGAAATTGACTTCCACGGCAGCTCCCAACCGGCCGGCTGCGAACCTTGCCGCATGGAAAGTCCTCTCTGTCAGGTGGCGCTGAAGATCGGCGGCGCTCACAGGACCGAGAAAAGGGACGAGACGGGTCTTGGTGCGGCCTGGAACAGGGTAGCGGCTAAAGAGGATGAGACGGTCTTTTTGAGGCATTACACTTCGCAATACGATGGAGCCCCTCTTTTACACAGCCCGGAAAGCGCATTCCGCAGCGCCGAGCAAAGCCGCCTGTTCATTCATGATCACGCGAACGGGAATCCTTTCCAGGAGACCCCGAAACCGCCCCTTGTCGGAAAAGGCTTTCGCGAAAAGGCCTGTCTTGAGGGCAGGCAAAATCTTGGGCGGAATGCCGCCTCCAAGGTACACGCCGCCCGTAGCCAAAGCCGTCAAGGCCAGGTTTCCTGCCACCGCACCCAGGATGGAAACAAACATGCGGAGTGCCTCGACGCAAAGGGGGTGCCTTTGTGCCAACCCATTTTCAGCGACCACCTTCGCAGGGTCTTCATTCAGAAGACTGGTGCGCAGCCACTCCGGCTCCTGATGGTGGCCCGATTCCCTAAGCCACTCGTAGATGCCGGCGAGCCCCGGGCCGGAGGCGATTCTTTCGACGCTCACATGACCGAATTTGTGTTTCAGGTAGCGCCAGAGTTCCACTTCCTGCTCGCTCGTCGGCGCAAAATCCACGTGCCCTCCCTCGGAGGCTACGGGGTGCGCTTTGCCCTCGCGAAACACCACCAATCCTTGCCCGAGCCCTGTACCTGGTGCAACAAGCGCAAGGTTTCCCCCTCGTTGCGGCCGGCCGGCGTTCAAGGTGGCCAGTGCACGATGGGTGAGGAGGGGGATCGACATGGCGGTTGCCGTGAGATCATTGATCAGCCTCACCCTTCCCCATCCAAAAGCCTTGGCAAGCCGGCCCTCCGACACCTCCCAGGGCAGGTTCGTCGTTTTGCACCGGCCGTTGACCACCGGTCCTGCGATGCCGAAGCAGGCGCTAGAGACGGAAGCGGGATGGCTTGAAAGGAATCGCTTGACGATAGATTCCAGGTTGGATGATTCTTGGCTCGGATAGCTCTCAAGGTCGTCGGAAACTGGACGGCCTTCGCCCATGACAAACAAGGCCAGACTCGTCTTGGTTCCCCCGATGTCCCCTGCAAGAACCATAGGTTTCTTCCTCATGAATGAATCTCCCTTATCGAACCATGAACGAAGGGGGGCGAGCCGGCTTTTTGCGAAGCCCTCAACTCTGGATGTTCTCGACCGTGACCTTGTGGACGTATTTCACCCAGTCGTAGCCGTAATACCCTTCCGCCACCAGACGCAGGGGAAAGCCGTGTCTTTGCGGGAGCGCCTTCCCGTTGACCTCGTAGGCCAGGAAAACCTTGTTGGCATAAACATCCTCGATCTTGAAATCCTTGACCATGGAAAATTTCCCCTCAGGCCCTCGCACCGTCACCTGCGTAACCCCCTCCTCGGCCTGTGCTTTTCTGAGGAGTTCAGCCATGGAAACCCCTTTCCACGTTCCGTGGTTTGCGAAGAACCCCGGGCAGATGAGAAGGACATTGCGCTCTATGGACGGCAAGGCCTTCATATCCTCGAAAGTGAGTCGAAGAGGATTTTTCACGCGGCCGGTCACCTCGAGACGCCAATGATGGAGATCCACCTCATGGTCGGAAAGGCCCATGGTGCCGAAACTCTCGAGAGGAACCGGATCGAGGTTTCTCGTGTCAAGCAGCGCCGGGTTCTTGTCGATCAAGGTCTCCCTGGCCGTCCCCTTGGGGAGGATGATTTTCTTGGCCTCGGCAAACGCTTTCCGCACCACCGTGAAGAGAGGGCTTGTCAGGACCAGCACCCCTCCCGTGAAACCCAAGCATTTCATTAAAAAGTGCCTTCGTTTTTCCATTGATTCAGCCTCAATGCTTCAGGACTCCTGCCAGGTGATGCAATCTCCCGGGCACATGGCCATCACCTCCTGAACGGCCTCTTCCGGGTACTCGGAGAGCTCGGCGACTTCGATGCATCCGGTCTCCTTGTTCCTTCTGAAGATCTGGGGGTGGAGGTCAATGCACGATTCACAGTCCGTGCAATCGGACCGGTCAATGTGTGGCACTCTGTTCACCGGCACTCTTTGCTTTTCCATTTCACGTATTCTTCATAGGTGAATGAGGAGCCCAGTTCACAGGGCTTTTTCTTGTGACCGTCCTCCCTGCAGACACGGCACCGTGTTTCGCTGCACCCCTGGCAGTACTCGCAATCCGGGCATTTTTCTTTTCTCGGTTCCGTGGGCATTTCCATCATTCCTGTTTCGGCAATTCCCCGGCAATCTTCTTCGCGAGCTCCCGGCAGGCTTCCATGCCCTTATGGTCGGGGACGTACTGGATTCTGAGGCCGGGATCGACGACCTTGAACTTCATCTCCTCGAGTTCCCTGGTGATGAGTTTGACCGCCTCGCCGCTCCACCCGTAAGAGCCGAAGGCCACCCCCACCTTGTTCAAAGGCTTCAGCCCCTTGAGGTAGGTCAGAAAGTCGCTCACGGTGGGAAAGAGGCCGTTGTTCAGGGTCGGTGAGCCGAGCAGGATAGCGCCCGCATCGAGGCACTCGGTCATGATGTCGCTCCGGTGACAGCTCCTCAAGTGCATGGGCTTTGCATCGACCCCCTCCAGGCCGAGAGCTTCGACGATCCCTTCCGCCATTTTTTCCGTGCTGTGCCACATGGTGTCGTAAATAACCACGGCCTTTCTCTTGGGTTTCTGTTCGCTCCACGCCACATAAGCCTGAATGATCTTCATGGGATCTTTTCGCCAGATAATCCCATGGTCCGGGCAGATCATGTCGAGGCTAAGTCCCATGGATTTTACCTTTTCCACCAGTTTGAGGATCAGGGGAGCGTAGAGGAGCAGGATGTTTGCGAAGTATTTCTTCGCGTGGGGCATGATAGCCTCGCCGACCTGGTCGTCGAACCTCTCCAGACTCGCGTAGTGCTGCCCGAAGGCGTCGCTGGAAAAAAGCACCCTATCCTCCTTTGCATAGGTGAACATGCTGTCCGGCCAGTGAAGCATTCGGGTTTCCATGAAAACCAGGGTGCGCCTCCCGATGCTCAGCTCTCCTCCATCCTCGACAGGCTTGTAGTTCCATTTCTGAGGAAAGTGAAGAGAAAGGTTCTTGTGCCCCATCTTGGAACAGTATAGCGGCTTATCCTCCCCCACGCGATGCATGATCCTCGCCAGGCCCCCTGAGTGGTCCATTTCCGTGTGGTTGCTGATCACGATGTCGATCTTTTTCGGATCAATGAGCGCGCTGATGTTTTCGATGAGCCGGTCTGCAAATTCCTTTTTCACCGTATCCACAAGCGTCACCTTCTCATCCATGATGAGATAGGCATTGTAGGTGGTCCCCTCGTAGGTGGAATATCCGTGGAAGTCTCTGATATTCCAATCAATAGCTCCCACCCAGTAAATCCCTTTTGCAATCTCTGTCGGTTTCATCTTCTACTCCCTGCACGACGATTGTCCTATTGCTCTGCGTCCCCCCACCCTTCCCCTCGCCCCCGAGAGGCTGTCTCCTCATGTCATTTGGAGGCGCCGGCCGAGAAATCTTGATTCTGCATCCGCCGGGGTTTCAAGATTTCTCCCGGAGTTTATCCTGAGCCTGTCGAAGGGGTCGAAATGACAAAAAACACATTCCTTCGAACCATGAGAAAAGGGACGAAGGATGGAGGACCGAATGCCGTGATCGCGGCTTCGCCGCACCGCCTATTACGGGTTCGTCTCCACCCGTAATAAAGGCATGCTCACGGTGAACGTGGTCCCCTTTCCCTGCTCGCTTTCGAAGCCGAAGGAACAGCCCGGGTGGTTTTCCAGGATGCTCTTGGACACGCTCAACCCGAGACCTGTGCCGTGTTTTTTTGTCGTGAAAAACGGGGAGAACACCTTGTCCCTGTGCTCTTGCGGTATCCCGCCGCCGCTGTCCGACACACTGATTTCGACCTGTTGCCCCTTCACGGTCGAGGCCAGTGAGACTTCACCATTTTCATCCACAGCCTCGAGAGCGTTTTTCACGAGATTGATGAACACTTGCTTCAGCTTGGCTCGATCCCCCTCCACCATGACCTTTTCACCGTCGGTTCTGAATAACACCCGGATGTTCCTTCTCCCGCAGTCCTCTCTGACCAACTCGTAAATTTCTCGTGCTAACTCATTAATGTCCATCTCCTGCCTGTCAAGGGTCCTGGGGGAATAGAGATCCCGAAGCTCGCTCAAAAGGCTCTCGAGGCGAGCGACTTCGTTGACGATGATGTTCAACTTGGAAAGGCTCTTCCCGTCCGATACTTCACGGGCGAGCTGACGGGCGAATCCGCCGATCATCATGAGGGGATTCTTGATCTCGTGACTGATCTCGGCCACGACCTGGCCGAGGGCTGCGAGGCGCTCGGAATGGATGATACGTTCCTGGAGTGCCTTGGTCTCCGTGAGATCACGGACGATTCCGGTGAAATAGGTGTTTCCATCCACGTCGGAGACGGAAAAGGAAATATTGGCGGGAAAGGTCTCTCCGTTCTTGCGGGTTGCAAGGATCTCCGTATCGTGGCCGATTCGGCGCGGGATCCTTGTCTCCAAATAGCGGGCAACCGCCTCGCGGTGATTCCGGCTGCAGGTGGGGGCCATGATCATATTGAGATCATGGCCGATCACCTCTTCCCGCTCGAAGCCGAAAATTCTCTCAGCGGCCTTGTTGAAAAGAACAACCCTGTGGTGAATGTCGATGGTGACAAAGGCCTCGTTGGTGTTCTCGACGGCCTTATCGAGGACAGCGATCCGCCGGTTTTCGTCGTCCCTGTCTCTCATACATGCGATGAAGAAGACTATTCCTTCTCGAACTGATCCTTGGACGCCCCGCAAACCGGGCAGGTCCAGTCACCGGGCACTTTGTCGAAAGGGGTTCCAGGAGCAACCCCGTTGTCCGGATCCCCGTTCGCCGGGTCGTACACATATCCGCAAACCGTACACACATATTTATCCATGAATCAACCTCGATCTTGCCGTTTCGCTCTCCCCCGCCCCCTTCCCCATCGCGGGAGGGGCACCCCCTTGATCCCCTACCCATCGTGGGAGGGGATCAAGGGGAGGGGGAAAGATCGACGGCAGGTGTTGAGTTTCAATTACGCGGCTTCCAGTTTCTGCCTCGCCGCCATATCCATGAGGACCCTCTCCCTGGCCTTGTCGATGCCGAGGGCCTTCCTCTTCTTGTCGATGTGCTCGATCATCATGCGGGCCATCTCGTAGGGATCCACGGCAAAGCCCCATTTTCCAAAGCCCATTTCTTCCAGCCCGTCAAAAAGGAGCTTGTGGAACTTGGTCCCTTCCACGATCGGGAAAGTGACCCCGAAAACCGTGTAAACCCCCGAGCCGACGAAGTAATGGCCGATGGAAATGGCCTTTTCACTCATCCACTCCGGCGCGGCCCCTGCCACAGGCAGATCGGCGATGCTGTTGCCGAGACCGCCGACCCGCACCATTTCGGCGCAGGCAATGAGGATCCGGCTGTTGTCCACGCAGGAACCCAGACCAAGAACCGGCGGCATGCCCACGGTTTCACAGACTTCCTTGAGCCCCGATCCGGCCAGGTGAGCGGCTTCGGGGGTGTAAAGTCCCGCCTTGGCCAGGGCGATCTGGGAGCACCCGGTCTGAACCACCAGGACGTCGTTCTTGATCAGCTCTTTGACCAGTTCCACGTGAACGTAGTCCTGCTTTACTCTGGGATTGGTGCATCCCACCACACCGGCCACACCGCGGATCCTTCCGTTGATGATGTTGTCGTTCAGAGGGGTGTAGGACGACCTGAAGCTACCCCCGAGCATGTAGTTGATGTATTCGTGGGAAAAACCGTGAATGCCGAGGTTCTTGATGTTCGGAATCTCGATCGGCACCTTGCGGTTCTTGAACCGCACAATCGCATGCTCCACAATGGAGTCCGTGCACTCCCTCGGGGTGTGCTCGGTGAATTCGATGTGCTCCACGCCCTCGATGTGGCAGCGCGGGTTGGTCGTGAAGAGCCTTGTGCTGTAACACTCTGCGACTTTCGCCAGGCCCTGCTTGATGCACTGCACGTCCACACCCATGGCGTCGACCGCGCCCGTCACCAGGATCGCTTCCGTGGACATGAAGTTCCCCGCGTGGGGAATGCCATGGCGCGAGAGCATCTCCGCGCCGGAGCAGCACATGCCCAGGAGATTGATTCCTTTGGCGCCCGCCTCCTTGGCCGCCTGGATCAGGCCCGGGTCATTGACGGAATCCAGCATGGACTCGAACAGGTTCGGCTCGTGTCCGTGGATGATGATGTTGACGTGATCTTCCTTCAGGCATCCCATGTTGACTTCCGTCCTGACCGGCGTCGGCGTGCCGTAAAGGATGTCGGAGATCTCCGTGGCCACCATGGACCCGCCCCAACCGTCGGAGAGAGCCGTCCGGGTGCACTGCTTGGTGATGTTTTCGTAGTGCTGGTCCACACCCATATGGGTCCGGTGCATGATCTCCATGATTTCCCTCATGGATCCGCGAGGAACGACCCCGTGCTTCCGCCAGGTTTCCAGTGTCTTTTCAGGCACTCTCTTGGCAAAGGGGATCTCGCCTTCGACCTGGGTGTACGTGCGCTCGAGTTCCCTGTAAAGATCCATGGCGATGTCCTTCACCTCGCGGCCCTCGGTCTCGATTCCCATTTCCTTGGCCACTTCTTCCAGCTTGGAGGCATCTTTGATAGTGTAATCCTTGATATGTCCATTGACGACTTCCCTGAAGAGATCCAGCATGCTCATGCCGTGGTCCGTGTGGGCCGCGGCCCCGCTCGCAACCATTCGCGCGAAATTCCTGGCCTGGATCGTATCGATGGTGGCTCCGCACACGCCCACCTTGGCGTAGGGATCCTTAGAGTTCAGGCGGCACGGTCCCATGGAGCAGTGCTTGCAGCAGGCCGAATCCGCGCCGATCGGGCAGGCTTTCATGTCTGCGGCACGGTGAAAGGCCGTTTCAACGCCGTCCCTCTCTGCTTTGCGAAGCATCTGGGCCGTGGCATCGCAGATTGTGGCTGCCCGAATGTCCAGGCCTTTCTTTTCAGCTTTCTTTTCGATCTTCTTTCCTTTTTCTTCCTCCATTACGTTTCCTCCTTCATGGTTTTTCTATATGCTCCTTCGTGGAGACTGGTAACTATTCCTGATAAGTGAGCAAAAAAAATTTACCTCGCTTTTTTCCAGAAAATGACCACGCCATCCTTGCCGAAAAAGATCTGGATCAGTTCCCACCCTTCGGCCCCTCTCTGGTTCATCATTTGCCCGAATGTGCTGAGTTGATCGGAAGGCAAGTCGCGGATGCTGCACTCCCCTTGGTCTGTGCAGAAGTACACCAGTTGACTAAACTCCTCGGTGGAATGTTTCGTGATTTCGTACTCAAAACGAGGCATAAAGATTGACCGCACCCCTTCCCTCCCGGCCAAAAACCGGATCAAAGGGTTTGCTAAACGTCTCTTTGTTTACTCAGGACTCGGTTCCCCGGGATTGTTGTACTGCTCCCATCGCAGGAATCTATCGAGGTCCGGGCGTACCCGCCTCGGCTTCGATGGAGCACTTGGTGAAATCGATCGGCTGGTGGCAGCCCGAGCATACGTGCTCCCGATTGAACTCATCGGAAAAGATCTCCTTTTCTTTTCCGCAATTCGGGCACTTGCAGACAAAAGACTTCAAGCTCTTCAGATCCTGAAGCCCGGGGCAGTGCATAGGTGTTGTCATGGTTCTCTCCCGTCAAAAAACGATAAAGCTGATAATTAGCCCAGACCGATACGAATGTCAAGGTTTCTGGAAAATCTTTTTCTCTGATAAAAAAGCTTTCCCAACTTCATGAAATCGTAAAAACGTCACGCCGTCATTGCGAGGCGCGAAGCGCCGTGCCTGCGCGCCTAGCAATGACGGTGTGGGACTTTTCACGAAGCCATCTTATTTGATAAAGCCAAAAACAACAAAATTCACCCCAATTTCTTGCCGATATCCTTCCCGTACTGCTGTGCCATCTGAATGCCTCCGCCCAGGGACGCGGATTTCAGCATCAGGGGTCCGCTCACCATATTCATCTTGAAGACATTTTTCATGGTATCGTAGATCCGGCCCGGCGCCTCTCCGCTCCATCCGAAAGCCCCGAAAGCGCCTCCCACTTTCCCTTCGAGATTGGCCTTTTCAGCCAGAAAGAGCATGGTTTTCATGCCCTGCATCATTTCGCCGTGATAGGTGGCGGAGCCGAAAACATAGGCCTCGTATCCATCCAGATCCGCCTCCTTCTTGACCGCGGTCACATTCACCACATCCGCTTCCACGCCCTGCATCCGCATGCCCTCGGCGATAAGTTCGGCAATGTCCTTGGTCTCGCCGGTTCTGGTAGAAAACACCACAAGCGCTTTTGCCACGACCTGGTCCTCCTCGCCTTCTATTCTTCTTCCGATACCTCTACCTTGCCCTTGTGCTTGGTTCCGCACATGGGGCAGAGAATGTCGATTTCATCTTCATCGCCGATGAATTTCTCTCGCAGCGTTTCCGGCCCCAGGAACGACACGTCCCCGCATGCACAGGCGGGGCATTCCGCTCTCACCGTGTACTTCTTCTTTGACATGTCTCAACCCTCCCGGATTTGTTTATCGCAGTCTTGTGTCCATCCCCGTTTTCCCGCATTCCGGGATGTAACAGGAAACATCGAGAAATTCACATTTTTCATTGCACATCGGACACTTCTCAGGCGGCTGGTCCGCCTTCAAGGAATATCCGCACTTGCTGCATTTCCACTCGCCCATTTTTCCCCTCCCTTAAATATGATCTCTGATGGTGCTGATCCGCCTCAAAACTCCTCCGGGGAAGCGACCCCAGGCTTTCAGCATTCAGCGATCAGCTTAACGGATAATTCCGAGACAGTCACCGCTGATCGCTGATAGCTGACCGCTCATGAGCGTGGCTAGGCCTTCCACAGTCCGTGAAGGTTGCAGTATTCGCGGGCCGTGACCTTGGTTGCGGCGATCTTGAACGTCGCCTCGGGTGCGGCGCCGGGTTTCAGGAAATACCGGTACGCCTCTCCATCCGCGATGATCTCGACCCATTCGATGTAGTGCTTTTCTTCCATGGGGTGAGGAACGCTTCCCACCTTGACCTTGAACCCCTCCGCGGTCTTTTCGACGACCGGGACGTGTTTTTCCTTGGCTGCATCGACCGTGTTTTCCTTCATGAGCTTCATGGGCTGCCCGCAGCAAACCAGCTCTCCCTTGCCCCCATGAAGAACCTCCACAATATTTCCACACACTTCGCACTTGTAAACTTCCAATCTCTCCGCCATAGTTTTTCCTCCTTTTGTTAATTTTTTATAGACAGGCCTTGACGGCTTTCAGTACCGCCTCGTAGTCAGGCTCCTGCGTCAGCTCCTTGACGAGCTGGATGTACCGGATGACGCCCTTTTTGTCGACGACAAAGACGCTTCTCGCCAGCAGGCGCAGTTCTTTGATCAGAACGCCGTACGCAGAGCCGAACGAGGCGTCGCGATGATCCGAAAGGGTGATGACCTTGTCCACGCCCGCAGCGCCGCACCAGCGCTTCTGCGCAAAGGGAAGGTCCATGCTTATCGTGAGAACGACTACGTCCTGGCCGAGGTTTCCCGCCTCTTGATTGAAGCGGCGGGTCTCCATGTCGCACACAGGCGTGTCGAGGGACGGAACCGAAGAAATAATGCACACTTTGCCGCTGTATGCTGAAAGGCTGACAGGGGCAAGGTCGTTGTTCAGGACCACGAAATCGGGGGCTTTGTCTCCCGCCTTCAGCGCCGGACCCACCAGGGTCAATGGATTGCCTTTCATCGTCACTTCGCCGCTTCGCTCTACCATACCTCCTCCTTTTCCTCTTGCGTTCAAGAGTTCTTTTCTTCGTTTACAGGTGGACTGCCGACCTCTTTTTCGGTGATGTCCCCTTCTCTTTCGAGGCACTCCTTGCACAGACCGATAAATTCGAGCTTGTGCGCAAAGATGCCGTGCTTGGTCATGCGACCGAGCGCATTTTCGAGATTTTGGAGGGTATCGCCGATGAGTTCGATTTTTGCATCCTCGATCTTTCCGCAGCGGATACAGGTTACGTGATAGTGGTCATGGACATTGCCCTCGAACCTCATCTGGGAGTGCCCGGGTTCGATCCGGTTGATCATCCCTGAAGAGGCGAGAATGTCGAGATTGCGGTAGACGGTGCCCATGCTGATCTTGGGCAGTCTTTGTCTCACCTTTTCATAAATCTCATCAGCCGTAGGATGGGAGTCCATCTTCATGATCTCCTCGAAGATCACCTGGCGCTGATGGGTCATTCTGTGCTTTTGTTCGGGATTCAAAGCAGCCTTGGACTCGTGTATTAGGAATGATTCCTAATCTAAACACGTGCCCCGGTAAGTCAAGACAAATCCCCGGTCACCCTACCCTCACGAATTTTGTGCTGCCGCGGATCCCGGACCGGCAAGGGGCTTAAATGCTTTCTTGCTGGCCCCGCACACGGGGCACTTCCAGTCTTCCGGCAAATCTTCGAAACGGGTCCCTTTGGGAATTTTCCCTTTTCTGTCACCCTTGTCCGGGTCGTAGATGTACCCGCAGTTGGTGGTCTGGCACTGCCACATGTCTTCGGGTTTTGCCATGATAGGGTCTCCTCATTTATTTGATTTCTTTCCACTTGCCGCGCCAAGCACAGTTGTCGCAATAAGCCAAAGTATCATCCGTGATCTCCGGGCACTCACTCTGCGTATCCCCGGAAGCGAAGACGATGTCTCCGTTCCTTACCTCGAATTCATAGGTCTCGTACTCGTCTTCGGGGTTCTTGACATAAAAATGCTCACATCCACACAAAGGGCAAGCCATCGTCTTCACCTTCCGAATCATTTAGGCGGCCTTGAAAAAAGCCTTCTTTGCAGCACCGCAAACAGGGCATTTCTCCGGGGGTTCTTTTTCAACCGTCATGCCGCACACGGAACAAATATGATAGTCCACGTCTTCGTTCTTGCCGAGATGGTCCAGCGCCTTCTGGTAAAGGCCGGCGTGAATCTTCTCCACCTCGTTGGCATAGGTGAAGGAGCGTTCAGCCCCCTTGTTTCCCTCTTTCTTGGCTTCCTCAATGAATTCCGGATACATCTTCTTGAACTCGTGGGTCTCCCCGGCAATGGCGGTTTTCAAGTTGTCCACCGTCTTTCCGATCCCGCCGAGGGTCTTCAGATGGGCATGGGCATGAACCGTCTCGGCTTCTGCCGCAGCCCTGAAAAGCTTCGCCACCTGCTTGTAACCCTCCTGCTCGGCCTGCTTTGCAAACGCAAGATATTTCCTGTTGGCCTGAGATTCCCCTGCAAACGCATCACCCAAATTCTTTTCCGTTTGACTCATGGTTTCTCCTTTTCGCTCCTTTCTTCAAAGATTTTCATTGCCCGCCACTTTCCCGACTTAATCATCCTGAAATATTTCTCCTGCTCATCGCGGCCGGGTGGGCTAATATAAAGCCGAATACCGTTTCATCAAGGCCCGAACCTTTGTTTTCATCGTTTCAGTGATTACCGTTAAAACAGGTTATGGACAAAGGCGGAGAATTTTGAACCATGCATGAAAAAGCCAATCGACTCCTCAAGGAGAAAAGCCCCTATCTTCTTCAGCACGCTTACAATCCCGTGGATTGGCATGCGTGGAATGAGGCGGCCTTTGAGAAAGCTCGCGCCGAGAACAAGCCGATTTTTCTTTCTATCGGATATTCCACCTGCCACTGGTGTCATGTGATGGAGAAGGAATCTTTTGAGGATTCTGAAGTGGCTGCGCTCATGAACGAGGCTTTTGTTTCCATCAAGGTCGACCGCGAGGAAAGGCCGGATCTCGACCACATCTACATGACGGTTTGTCAGATGATGACCGGGAGCGGCGGCTGGCCCCTCACCCTCATCATGACCCCTGACAAGAAACCCTTCTTCGCGGCCACATACATTCCCAAGACCAGCCGCTTCGGCCGACCCGGCATGATGGACTTGATTCCCCGCATCGGAGAGGTGTGGAAAACCCGCCACGGGGATGTCCTGGAAAGCGCCGCCAATGTCATCGAGGCCCTTCAGCGTGTCGAAAAAGAGGACGGCGGCGGGGAACTGAATCGTGAGGTGCTTGACCGGGCCTTTCAGGAACTCGCCAAGCGCTTTGATCGCACCTACGGCGGGTTCAGCAATGCCCCGAAGTTTCCCACACCCCACACCCTGTCCTTCATGCTCCGCTACTGGAAGCGATCGGGAAGCGGCGAAGCCCTCGCCATGGTGGAAAAAACGCTGCAGGAACTGCGCTGGGGAGGCATCTTTGACCAGGTCGGTTTAGGCTTTCACCGCTATTCCACGGACAGGGAATGGCTGGTCCCTCACTTCGAGAAAATGCTCTATGACCAGGCCATGCTCGCCCTCGCCTACCTGGAAACCTATCAGGCCACAGGCAACGCGTTTTACGCGGACACGGCCCGGGAGATTTTCACCTATGTTCTCCGCGACATGCAATCCCCTGAAGGGGGGTTTTACTCGGCCGAAGATGCGGACAGCGAAGGCGTGGAGGGCAAGTTCTACCTCTGGACCGAGGATGAAATCCGGCAAGGGCTGCCGCCTGAGAAAGGGGACCTCGTGGTTCAGGCCTTCCGTGTTCGAAAAAACGGCAATTTCAAGGATGAGGCGACGGGAAAGCCTACGGGAGGCAACATTCTGTACATCGGCAGGCCTTTGTCCGAGATCGCTGCGGAGCTCGAAGTTCAGGATCTGGACAAAAGGCTCGATGCTGCGCGCCAAAAGCTCTTTGAAGTCCGAGAAAAAAGGATCCATCCCTGCAAGGACGACAAGATCCTGACGGACTGGAACGGCCTGATGATCGCGGCCCTCGCCAAAGGCGCCCAAGTCCTAGGGGAGGAGCGCTATGCCCTTGCGGCCTCGGATGCGGTTCGCTTCATCCTCGATAAAATGCGGACAGAACAAGGCAGGCTTCTGCACAGATACCGGGAGGGAGACGCGGACATCACCGCGAACGCGGATGACTACGCATTCTTCATCTGGGGCTTGATGGAGCTCTATGGGGCCACCTTCGATGCGAACCATCTTAAGACCGCGATCACCCTCTCAGAGGATATGATTGCCCACTTCTGGGACTCCCGCCGGGGAGGATATTATTTTGCCCCGGACGACGGTGAGAGCCTCATCGTGCGCAAGAAAGAAGTCTACGACGGCGCCATTCCATCCGGCAATGCCGTGGCCATGAACAATTTCCTTCGCCTGTCCCGCATCACCGGAAGCGCTGATTACGAGGAGAAAGCCGCTGGAATCATGAAAGCCTTTTCAGGGCAGGTACAAGGGTTTCCTTCCGGGTATACTCAGTTTCTTTGCTCTCTCGATTTCGCCCTGGGACCGTCCCACGAGGTGGTGGTGGCAGGGCCTTCGGGAAGTGATGGGACCAGGAAGATGCTCAATGCCCTGAGAACCCGCTTCATGCCCAATCAGGTCGTCCTTTTCCGGCCCTCCGATGAAGATTCCTCGGAGATCGACGAGGTCGCCGAGTTCATCCGGCACCACGGTCCCCTGGATGGAAAGGCCACGGCTTACGTCTGCCTTGATCATGCCTGCAAGACGCCGACAACGGACGTGGACGAGATGCTCGCCCTGCTGGAATCTTCCTAGTTCTTCTTCCCCTCCTTGGCCTTGACCTCCGGCCCGTCCCCCGGCCAAGACGAAACCTTTCCCTCCTCATCCTTGTACGGGATGACCCGGAGGTGGGTCCCCACGTCGCTGCTTTCCCCGATTCTCCAGAGCCGCCCGGTGTGGGTGTCCAGCATGTACTGATCTTTGCTGGAGTCCGAAATCTGGCCGAACACGAATCGTCCTCCGGCACATCCCAGCACCTTTCCGGTGGGCGGGATGGCGGCCGGCTGCGGCCCAAGACCAAACTGACCCAAAGCCGGGACGGCTGTGAAAATCACTGCCGCCGTGATCGAAATAACCAGAACTATGCTGCGGTCCATTTTTCTCCCTCCCTTCTTAAGGACAAAGAGCCGATACCCCCTGACCATTCATACGGTTCCCCTGCATTGGACATGAAATTATTATCCTGGTTTCTCCAAGAGGTCCAGTCTTAATCCCTCCCTTCCAAGGGGATCGTGGCTTTCCTTGCATTTGGGAGCGGACAAATCGGCGCCGGGAGTGATTTCCATGATTGATTCCGTGCCATTCCCGTGGCAAGATGACGCGAGGCGTTCCTGCTTTCTCCCGATCGTGCCTTGTCCGGCCGCCGGGTGGGACGAGCCGTGGGGGAGAGCACGCGACGCGACACTCAGGGAGGTTCATCATGATTCGCGCAAAGTTGTGGTTCCGGTGTGCCGCCATGCACGACCCGGTCACACCCGTCATCGTCCAGCCTGCCGTCATCGGGTGGGAGGCGAAAAAGAGGAAAGTGGACCTCACGATCGAGAGGCCCTTCAAGGGCGATGAGCTGGTCATGAGGATGAAAGGATGGGTCACTACCGATGTGAAGGAAGTCATCGAGGTGGTCAAGAAGCATGGGTATTTGAAGGTCCTCGACGACCGGGATCTGGTTGTGGAGATGGAAACCCAGCAAGATTTCGACACCCTTGCGAAGGAGCTGGAAGCCCATTTTCAGGATCAGGTGGACGTGGAAAAAATATGATCGACGAAGCGCTCCCTCCTGACCACATCGAGCTCCCCGTCGAAGGGGAACTGGATCTTCACACCTTCCGGCCCAAGGAGGCGGCATCGGTGGTGGATGAGTATCTGAGGGTCTGCGTCGACAAGGGCATTTACGAGGTGAGAATCATCCACGGCAAAGGCAGGGGCGCCCTGCTCCACACGGTCCACAGCCTGCTTCAAAAACACCCCTGTGTCCTGGATTTCGGCCTCGACACCGGGCCGTCGGGGTGGGGAGCTACGGTCGTATTATTAAAGCAGAATACAGGAGACAGCCGCCTTCGTTGAAAACTACGGCGGGCCAGGGGAGACAGAATGATGAGAACGATTCCTTGAGATTCAGGAAAAGATCAATCTCCCTTGGACAGAATCCCTGTGAATAGTTATTTTTGATCCGAAGTTAGAAAAACCCATTGGAAAAAGGCAAAGGAGGCGAACCATGGAAGATGTCTGTTACACAAGGGAAGCGGCTCTGGAAAGAGCGATCGACATGGAGGCAAAGAGCTTTGAGGCTTACAAGAACGCCTATTTCTGGTCCGGGGATCGGGTGGCCAAAGACCTGCTGAAAGACCTTGCTCTGGACGAACTGAAGCACAAGTATACCCTGGAAAAAGCATTCTTTGAGGACATGGTCCTCCTTCACGACTCAGGCGCTAAGGAGGGCCCCAGCATGAAGTTCTCCCTCCTCTTCCAGGAAAAGCCGCTGAAACCCAAGGCCTCTGAGCAGGAAGTGATGATCTACGCCATTCACGAAGAAAAGCGGGCCGTCGACTTTTACAGGAACATGGCAGAACAGTGTGGAACGGCCCCCATGGGCGATATGTTCAAAAGGCTGGCCGAGGACGAAGAAGGGCACCTGGCGCGGCTTGAAGAACATTACGAGACGAGATTCATGAAAGACATGTAGCGAGCCCTCACGTCATCTCGAGATCTTTTGTGCCACGGCCCCGACTGAAGGAGGAGCAAGAATGGCCAGGAAAGTGCGTATCGATGAAGAGGAATGCATCGGCTGCGGCAACTGCGAAGAGCTTTGTCCGGATATTTTCAAGCTCGACAAAGACAGAGAAAAGTCCGAGGTGATCAAGCCGGAGGGTGGATCCGAGGAGTGTATTGAGGAAGCCATGGAAGCCTGCCCCGTGTCATGCATTTACTGGGATTGAAACAGGGAGAAATATCGGCTATGAATGCCCTCTTCAGGGTTTCCAAAAAAAGATGGACTTCAAAGGTGAATTGTGCGATTCTATCGAGCCTAATTACTTCTTATTCCCTCACATTTTGTTTCAATATCGGGCGTGAGAGCTTTTTCCCCAAGGTAAGAACGGCCTCGATTTGAGAGCGACGGAGGAGGTTGCAAGGAAAGATGCAGGATCTCAAGAGACGAAAGTTCGAAAGGAGCAGCACCCTGAATCTGGTCGATTACGTTCTTCTCGGAGAAGACGGCAGTTATCTCAGTCGAGGGATGGGACGTACGCGCAACGTCAGTGAAGGGGGGCTCCTCTTGGAAACCCACCGTGCCTTGACCGAGGGGCAAACCATCCTGATCACTCTGGGTTTAAAGGATGAAACGGTCCAGCTCAGGGGAAAAATCATGCACCAGGAGCCTCCGGCTTCCTTTTCCGAGGAGACACGCTATTGTGCCGGAGTAAAGTTCACCGCGGTGAACAAACATGGGATGGAAGTCCTCAGGAAATACACCCTGGCGCTCAAGGTCTTAAACAAGCAATAGGTCTTGCCTGCGTAAAACCCCATCGATCTTTTTGCCTCGTCACATCTTTCGATCAGGGCCGTTAGGGCTTATCCCATTCAAAGACCCGGCTTCAAGGGATTGACAGACCCATAAGGGCTCGCTATTTTCAGGATGAAGCTTGGCAAGACAGACTCAATTTCATTCCTGGCAAGGTGTCGGCATGTGATTTACGCTTCACCATCTAAGAAAGGGGGCCATGATGTCACTCATCACGATTTCGGGAGGTGCAGGATGCGGGGCGGAGAAGATCGCCCGATTGGTGGCAGAGTCAGCGAAACTGGATTTGTATGATGATCAGAGGCTTCAGCAGGAAGCCGCGAACATGGGGATTAAATCGGAAGATCTCAAAGGTCTTGATGAAAAAGCTCCCGGGTTTTTTGATGTGCTCCGGGGGCGCAACCCTGAACTCTATCTCGACGTGATGGAGTCGGTCATTTACGAAGTATCCCGCTCCGGCCAGGGAGTCATCATGGGCCATGGGAGCCAGTTTCTTTTGCGGGATTTCGGTTGTGCATTTCACGTGCTGATTCATGCGTCCGAACCTTATCGCGTCAATCAGATCGTGGATCAACAAAAGTTGAGCAGCAAGGCTGCCGAGAAGATGATGAACAAGACCGACCATGAACGTCGGGGCTTTATGCGTTTTGCCTTCCATATGGACTGGAATGATCCGTCCCTGTACGATCTCGTGATCAACACGGAGAAGTTTGGGGTCGAAGGCGCCGCCAAGCTGATTCTTGATGCGCTCAAGTCTCAGGCCATTCAGGAGTGCAGCCTGAACGCCCTCGAATCCATGGAACGGATGTCCCTGGTAAAGAAAGTCGAAGCGGCCCTTCTCAAAGAACAGTTCAGCTTTACCCAGTTTCACGTGGAGGTCCCTGAAAAAGGGACGGTGCAAATTTATGGGTATACGAGTACGGCCGAGGACAAGAAACGGATGCTCGCCGTGGTCAAGAAGGTTGCAGGCGTGGCCGAGATTGTGGACGAATTGAGCGTCCTGCCTCCGGGAGGATATTGAGCCCCTGCTTGAGAAGTTTTCTTACCCAGGCTGCAGGGTGACCCGGTCCGTGGGTCTCCGGCCTTTGCGAGGGGGTCAACGGCTTTATTTTTGAAACATCCTGTGTTATCAGCTCCGTGTGAAGATAACTCATGATCCCGCGAGTCTATAACAAAGCCATCCTCTGGAGTTTTTTACTTCCTCTTTTTCTGCTCCTCCCTCTGTCCACCCCGGGGGCGGAAACTCCGATTCCGAAACCCTCGGGACTTGTCAATGATTTTGCCCGCGTGCTCAGTCCATCCTACAAAGAAAAGCTATCCAAGCTGGTCAACGAGCTTGTTCAGAAGACCGGAACAGCCGTCGTTGTCGTGACCATGCCGGATCTGGACGGTGCCGAATATAACGACTATGCCAACCGACTTTACCGTGAATGGGGCATCGGCAAGAAAGGTGAGGATAAAGGGGTCCTCATCTTTGTCGCCGTCAAGGAAAGAAAAATGCGGATCGAAACGGGGTACGGGGTAGAGGGCATCATCCCGGACGGTTTGGCAGGTGAAATCCGGGACCGATACATGATTCCCTATTTGCGGAAAGACAATTTCGATGAGGGCCTTCTGAACGGCACCCTGGCTGTCGCACAAATCATCGCAAAGGAGGCGGGAGTCACACTGACCGGAGAATCCGCTCCCAGAGCACCCCAAAGGAAAAACCGGGTTCCCTTTTCCCTGCCCCTCATTATTTTCATTTTCCTGTTTTTCTTCTTGCTCTCACGGAGACGCCGGGGCTCCGGTCTCTTTTGGGGCCCCCTGATTTTTGGCGGAGGGGGCAGATCCCTTGGTGGCTCGCGGAGCACCTTCGGCGGCTTCAGCGGCGGATTCGGCGGATTCGGCGGCGGAATGAGCGGAGGAGGAGGCGCAGGAGGAAGCTTTTGATCCGAGGCGAAACCATGGCAAAATTTCCACAAGACCACCTTACCGAATTCGTCGAAGATTACAGGAAACTCTTCGGAGACGACTTGGTGGGTATCCTTGTTTTCGGCAGCGCCGCAGGAGATGATTTCAGGCCTGGAAAATCGGACGTCAATGTGATGATCGCCCTTTCGGAAGCAGGGATTGATCAGATCGATCGCGCCTTCGCCGCCGTCGAAAAATGGCGCAAGAAAAAATTCGCCGTTCCCCTTTTTTTGACTGAGGCCTATGTGAAAACATCCCTGGATGTTTTTCCTGTTGAATACCTGGACTTCAGGGAGAATCACCGCCTGGTCCATGGGAGAGACATCCTGGAAGGCCTGTCTTTCCAGCCTGAGTCCGTCCGGCTCCAGTGCGAGAGGGAAGTGAAGGGCAAGCTTCTCCTTTTGCGAGAGGCGTTCATGGCTTCGGCCGGCAAGGGGAAGGTCTTGAAGGAAGTCATCGGCCGGTCTATTCAAACCTTCGTGGCCCTGTTCAAGGCCCTTGTCTTTCTGAAAGGCATGGAGATTCCGCGAGAAAAGCGTGATGTGATCAGGGTCGCCTGTGAGGCCTTTGACCTGGATGCCGGAGTCTTCGAAAAACTGCTGGACGTGAAAGAAGACAAGGCGCAGTGGCGTGAACACGAACTCACGGGCCTGTACCGCGGCTACTTGAAAGAGGTGCGAAAGCTTTCGCAGAAGATTGACACTCTGGGAGGATGATATGGCTCAAGTGAACAAGACGTTGCTCGTCGTGTTAGGGATCATTGCCCTCATCATTCTTGTCGGCTTCCTCTATGTCAAAGGCACGTACAACAGCCTCGTGAGCATGGATGAATCCGTGAAGGCCGCCTGGGCCCAGGTCGAAAACCAGCTTCAGCGCCGCTATGATCTGATTCCGAACTACGTGGAGACCGTCAAAGGCTATGCCTCCCATGAGAGGGAGGTCTTTACCCGGGTCACGGAGGCCCGCTCCAGAGCCGCGGGAGCCGGCAACATCAATGAAAAGATCCAGGCCGACAACGAACTCTCCTCTGCGCTTTCCCGCCTCCTGGTGGTGGTGGAAAGCTATCCGGACTTGAAGGCGAACGCCAATTTCATTCGACTGCAGGATGAGCTCGCAGGCACGGAAAACCGCATCGCCGTCGAGCGGCGCCGTTACAACGAAACGGTCAAGAACTACAACATCCGAATCCGCCAGTTCCCGACCAACATTTTCGCCGGGATGTTCGGCTTTGAAAAAGCGATCTTTTTCGAAGTCCCCAAAGAAAGACAGGAAGCCCCGAAAGTGAAGTTCTAGCGGATAGATGTCGCCTTGAGGGGAATGGCCGTCCCTGCGACGCCCCGGCCTTCTGAGGCGGAGCTTCGCAGGAGCCTATTGTCTACCACTTACCAGAGCAGGGATCAGCTTCCACAGCCTGAACGTTTTCCGGTAAAGATCGCGGTAGGTCTTTGTGCCGCTGATCACTTCCGTGTGGTATCTTGCCAGGGTGCTCCCGTGGGTCTTGATGATCTTCGTGCTCAAGGCGGAAATCCTGTAGAGAATCCCGGCAAATCGCTCAGCACACTGAAGGTCCTCCATCATCTCCTGCTTCAGCAGCCGGGAATATTCCGGAACTTGGTGATACCCCGATCTGAGTGCTTTGAGGAGCACTTCCGAGGCCATTCGAGCCTCCTTGACGGCGTGAAAAATCCCCTCTCCGGTGATGGGGTCGGCAAAACCTGTAGCATCGCCCACGACCAACCCCATTTCCGTGGAAAGGCGGTTTCTCCTGTCCGGGTGAAAGGGGATCAGATGGGGTCTGAGCGACTGAATGATCGCGCAATCGTTCAGGTCCTTGAGCTTCAGATAGCGATAGAAGTACCCTCTCAGGTGTTTCACCTTCTTGGAGGTGGTGAGCACGCCGATGGACAAATGGTTTTTCTTTGGAAATACCCAAGCATATCCCTTTGGAATCACCCCGAAATCAAAGTGGGCACTTTTCCTGAACCCGTCGATTCGGCAAGGATCCGAGAAATAGACTTCCCCCTGCACCGCCACCATGGCTTTTCTTTGCACCTCCAGTCCGAGCGCCCTGGCCACCCTGCTGTTCACGCCGTCTGCACCCACCACCAGCTTGCACCCAAAGTCCCCGCGAGAGGTCGTCACCGTCAAGCGTCCCGCGGAACCGGCAAGGGATTTGAACCCCACTCCCTCATTGATCCGCGCGCCTTGGTCCAGGGCCTTGTTCACCAGCCATTGATCAAAACGATCCCTCATGACCATGCTCACGATGGGCTTTTCTTCGGTCTCGACAAAGAGGAGCTCGTTTCGCAGAAACGTGCGGATGGTGCAGGCTTCGTCCTCTACGACATCCCCCACTTCGAAGGGGAGCGCTGCCAGGGCCCTCCTGGTGAGACCTCCGGCGCAAGGCTTGTACCGGGGAAGGGATTGCTTTTCGATGATGAGGACGTCCACGCCCTCTGCAGCGAGCAAATAGGCCAGGACGGCGCCCGCCGGTCCGGCGCCCACAATCACCACGTCGTATGTCTTGAGACCGGCCATTTTCAGGATGAGCAAAGAGGGTTCACGTCCCCGGCATGGAAGATAAAGCGAACAGGTTTCAGTCTCGCAGGTCCCAATGTACACTTAAATTGCCGAACTTGACAACAGAAACGGCCTTGTGGTCAGCAAAGGGGCCTTGCCTCCTGGTTGCGAGAGTTTTCCAGGCTTTATAGCGGTTCGAATCTTTCCACCAGTTCAGAGACGGCTCCGGCCTTTTGTTCCGGAATCCGGACAGGTTGATGCGTTTCGAGAATGTTGCGAAGTTTTTCCCCGGCCCTTTCCAAGAGGCTTTTGCTTCCCCCTTGTTTCCACCGGTCGTAGCCGGCCCGGCTGATCAGTGTGGGTCTCCACTGGACCCCGTAAAAATGCTTCATGGTGTGCCGGTGAGAGAGGAAATCACCCTTGACCCCGGCCTCCCTGACGACCTCCAAGGCCAGCGCCTCATCGTCCATGCCCATCCCCCGGCGTACGCGGCGCATCATGCTGATCACTTCGTCGGAGAGGACGATCATCTCAAGACTTCCGGTTCTGCCGAAATCGAGGTATCCCACGTCATGGTTGAGATTGGCCCCTGTCAGGCATGACAGCATGATAGACACCCCGGCCTCGAAGCTCGCTTGTTCGTCAGGGATTTGAGAATCACTCGTTCCCCCGTAACCCCAACTCGGGAGATTGTAGAAGTGGGTCATTTCCACGTAGGCCACATAGCCGAGGTAGTACTCAGGCGCGTTGTAGCAGCTTTGAGCCGTGGTCATATCCATGACCGCGGGGCCGATACCCATGATATAGGGACTTCCCTCTCTCTTCAACTGGTGAATCACCAGACCGCTGAGACACTCGGCCAGGCCTTGGGCCACGTGACCTGCGATGGTGATCGGTGCCGTGGCCCCTGCCATGGGCGCCGGAGAATAAACCACCGGAATGCCCTTCTCGGCGCAGAACAGCAGCTTGTCCAGGCTGTCGAACGGATGCCTCAAAGGGCTGGTCGGCTCGGCATAGTGGATGAAATAAGGCATGGTGTGAGCCTCCGCTTCGCTCCCTCGCAGGATCGCGGTGATCTCCCAGATCTTCGCGAGGTCGCCGCGCCCCTCGGCCGTGCAAACGATCGGCTTTGTCGAGTTCTCGGCCATGGCCTGAAAACTCATGAGATAGGCCTTTTTCGGCGGTACATCCGACGGGTGGGCAAAGGACATGATGAAATCGATGTTCGAAAGGGCGTCGCACACGAGCGCTCCCCGGCGCACGTCACGAAGAAGGCTGCGGTGCCGGCTGCGCCCGCCGGGATCGAGCGTATAGAGGAGATCCGAACCGGTGCCGAAATAAGACCGGTCTGCACCCAGATCCATGGCCCGTTCCCCGGTCCGGTTGTACACGGGGATATTTTCGGGAGCGCTCTGAAGGGCCTTGTCCACCATCACGCCCGGGATTTTCACCCGCCTCTCCGGGTCCGCCCGGTAACCTGCATGGCTCAACAGGTCCAAGGCTTCTTGGTGCATCACCTGGACGCCGGTCTCGTCGAGAATCCGGAGCGCCGTCTGATGAAGGCTCGCCTTTCCCTCTTCGGTCAGGAACGTGAGCGCCGGCCTTTGCAGAAATGACTTCATCGATCTCTCCCGTCTTTGGCAAGACTCATCGGCCCTTTCAAGCTTTTCATCCCATCCATCCATATTTTCATTGACCCCTCCGGGGTTTCTCGGTATGAATTTTGTTTTTATCCTCTCTTCTTTTTTTGTGCCAGCGTAAAAGACAGGGATTTTTCCACAGAATCCCTGTGGCCGGAAGCTTTGGCCGCCAAGGCGGACTGCCGCAACAATCTTTTCAATCCCGGGGCTTTTCTATGACCCAGCGAGTCGTCATCACAGGAATGGGAGCCATCACGCCCATCGGCACGGGCAAGGAGGAATTCTGGAAGAATCTGCTCGCGGGCGTTTCCGGCGTCCGGAGGATCAGTTTTCCGGACGTGGACATGGACCAGTACAAGACCCGGATTGCCGCGACCGTCGAGCATTTCAACCTGTCGGACTTCATCTCCGGAATCAAAAAGACCAAGTATCTGGGTCGCACTTCCCAGATGGCCATGGCGGCGACAAAGCTCGCTCTGGAGGACGCGGGATTCAATCTGACGTTTGAGAAAAGAGGGGCCGCCATCGAAGGGATCGATCCCTTCAAGATCGGAGTCGTCCTGGGAACGGCTTCGGGAAACGAAGACATTTTTGAAAACGGCCTTAAGGAGTTCTTCGAGGACCGGGGGCCCAAGAGGACTTCCCCTCATGCCCTGCCCTATCAACTCATCAGCAGCGTGGCAGCGACCTTGTCCATCACCTATAGCTGCCGCGGCATCAGCTACGTGATCCCCACGGCCTGCTCTTCCGCGGCCCAGGCCATCGGCAACAGCTACCGTCACCTCAAGGACGGTCCTGAAGACGTGATCATCACGGGCGGCGCGGATTGTGCCGTCACGCCGATCATTGTTGCCGGATTTCAGGCGACCCGCGCCATGTCGACAAGAAACGACGAACCCGAAAAGGCCTCCCGGCCTTTTGACAGGGAACGGGACGGTTTTGTCATGGGTGAGGGCGCAGGCATCGTCATCCTGGAGAAACTGGACCACGCATTGAGGCGAAACGCCCCCATCTACGCGGAAGTGATCGGGTTCGGCATGAATTGCGATGCCTACCATATCACCATCCCCGAACCGGAAGGTCATTCTTTCATCCGGGCGATCCAGATGGCGATGGCCGAAGCCCGGATCAAGCCTGAAGACATCGATTATATCAATGCCCATGGCACATCCACGAAGCTGAATGACGCCATAGAAACCAGGGCGATCAAAGAAGCTCTCGGGAAAAGGGCTTACGATATCCCTATCAGTTCTACGAAATCCATGATCGGACATCTTCTCGGGGCGGCCATGGGAGCCGAAATCATTGCCACCGTGCTTTCCATCCGTGACAGCAAGATCCACCCCACCATCAACTATGAATTCCCCGACCCGGAATGCGATCTCGATTACGTCCCGAACAAGATGAGAGAAGCTACGGTGAAAACGGCCGTTTCCAATTCACTCGGCTTTGGGGGATTCAACGCCGTGCTGATTGTCCGGAAGTTTGAGGGATAAGGAAGCGCTTTGCCCCTTGACACATTCGCGTACCGTACATAGATTTGTCCTCTTTGACTTCGATCCAAATCTTTGGCCCCAACCACGCGTTCCTTCGAATATAGCCCATGGGTCGGCGCCGTGTGCAATGCCGATGTGATTTGCAAAGCAGTTCCAGGCTGAGACGTTGATGCTTCACAGACTAACCCTTTTCATCATGGCCTTTCTTTGTTGTGCCTGTCCCGTTTCGGCTTCGCAAAAGCTGGTCGTCGCGGATTTCTCATCGGGCATGGATCAAGAAGGGGTTCCTGCAGGATGGCAACTCAAGGAAAGATCAGGGAAAGCGGATATGTCCGTCGTGCAGGACGGCTCGATCCACGCCCTCCGCCTCCGCAGCAGCGACACTTCCTTTTCCCTTCAGAAGCCTGTTGATGTGGACCCGGCCGAATACCCTGTTTTCAGATGGAAGTGGAAAGTGACCCAGGTTCCCGAGGGCGGGGATTTCAGGAAACGGACGGCCGATGATCAGGCTGCCCAGCTTTTCCTGGCCTTCTCCAACTCGAACATCATCGTTTATCTCTGGGACAGCTCTGCGCCCCAGGGCATGACCGATGATGCCTGGGCGCCTCCTTTTCTGACGATCAAAGCCGTTGTCGTCCGCTCAGGTCGGCACGAAACCGGCAAATGGATCACCGAAAACCGAAACGTCTATGAAGATTACCGAAGCATTTTCGGCAAAGAGCCTCCACGGATCGCCGGCCTCAGGATTCAGATCAATTCGCAGCACACGGAAACCTCCTGTGAAAGCTTCTTTGCGGACATCGCCTTTGAAAAATTCCGTTCCGCCGGCGCCGGCGGAATGGTGAAAAACCCGGGATCTCTGGGATGGTTGAAGACCGACAAATCGAAATCATTCGAGGCACAAACAGGGTTTTCCTCGTTGCCCCTCACGGCTTCCCCGACGATGACGAAAACACCGGCACGCTCGCCAGAGAAATCGCGGGCAGGCTCGGCGCATATGCCCTCGTCAACGAACACTACCGAAAACCCAAGAAGAAAAAGCGGGATGTCCCTGACAAACAACGAGCGGTCCTGAATCTCAATCGGTGCGACCAGGTGGAAAGGCACCTCCGGGAAGAATTTCTTCGTCCCCTGCTCGACTTTGTGCAGGAGATCGGCTGCCGCCACGGCCCGGCCCTTGTCCTTTGGATACACGGCATCAAGGATGAAAACCTGGAAAAAGCCGTGGGCAGGGAGCACCCCATGGACATCCATGTGGCTGTGGGCGCGGGCCAGGGCAACCCGGATCGATGGACCGCCCGGGAAGCCACGGCCCTTGCGCTTCTCGAGTCGCTCGGAAACAACAAGGTCAGTCCTGTTCATGGGGCCCTCGCCCTGAGGGGATCCGACTATTGCGGCTGGCATCCCAACATCATGAACCAGTACTTTTTGCAGCATTCCTACACGCACGCATCCGTCGAGTCCATACAGATCGAGATCAAGTACACCGGCTTCCGGGACAAGCATCTTCAGGACGCTGCCGCAGCCTTCGCTGAAGCCTTTGCGCCCTTCGCCCTTGCCAAAGCCCGGTGATCCCCCTTCCCGGCCCGCTCCTCTCATCTTTACGAAAACTTGACCTCAAAAATGGTGCGTCCGCGCTGAGAATGATTAGGTTTAACCAGGCTGAAAAAAACCGGGTCTGCCATGGCTGAATGCTCCTGCACGGCGGGAAGCCGGGATCGTGGCAGGCCTTCAAAGCCTCTTTTGCAGAAAGGAGGGATCATCATGAGAGGAATCTATATGGTAGCAATGCTACTCGCGATAGGACTATTGAGCATGAGCCTTTTGCTTTCGAGCAGCAAGGCTGTTGACAAGGAAGGAGCTGGTGCCATGAAAGATCTCAAAGGACTTCAGACAGCCACTTTCGCCGGCGGCTGTTTCTGGTGCGTCGAGGCGGATTTTGAAAAGGTGGACGGGGTGGTCGAGGTTGTTTCAGGATATACGGGCGGGAGCAAGGAAAATCCGACCTATGAAGAAGTGTCTTCGGGCGGGACCGGGCACGTCGAAGCGGTCCAGGTTCATTATGATCCCAAAAAAATCACCTACAAGGAAATTCTGGACATTTTCTGGCGCCACGTGGACCCCACGGACCAGGGTGGACAGTTCGTCGACAGGGGGACTCAATACCGCACGGCGATCTTCTACCACGATGAGGAGCAAAAGCGCCTGGCCGAGGAGTCCAGGAAAGCACTGGGAAAAGAGGGCCCTTTCAAGAAGCCCATCGTCACGGAAATTGTGAAGTTCACCAGGTTCTACCCTGCTGAGGACTATCACCAGGATTATCACAAGAACCATTCCCTGCGATATAAATACTACCGGCACGGTTCAGGCCGGGATCAATTCCTCAAGGAAGTATGGAGCGAGCGCAGGCAGCCTGCATCGGCCGCCTCAGGAAGCGCCGAGTATGCAAAACCCGGCGATGAGGAGCTTCGAAAAAAGTTGACGCCCCTTCAATACCAGGTCACCCAGCACGAGGGCACGGAACCGCCCTTTAACAACGAATACTGGGACAACAAGAAACAAGGGATTTATGTGGACATCGTTTCCGGGGAACCCCTTTTCAGTTCCCTGGACAAGTACGACTCCGGTACCGGGTGGCCCAGTTTCACCAGGCCTCTGGTCCCCGAGAACATCGTTGAAAAGGAGGACCGCAGCCTCTTCACGGTCCGGACGGAAGTGCGCAGCAAGCACGGGGATTCCCATCTCGGTCACGTGTTCCCGGATGGGCCGCCGCCCACCGGCTTGAGGTACTGCATGAACTCCGCAGCCCTTCGCTTCATTCCGGAAGAAGACCTCGAAAAAGAAGGCTACGGACAATTCCTGCACTTGTTCACATCGAAGAAGTGATCGGCCTGCGGGGGAACCTGCGCCAAGCGGGGTCCCCCGGTCCTTTTCACGGGCTACGCATTTTTTTCTTGACAGTCTGTGCCACTTTGTGGGACAAGATGGGTCATCGTCATTTGAAGGACTAAAACGTCGTGTCCACTTACTCCAGGATACTGTGCACCCTTTTCGTCCATTCCGGGCGACCCTCTTCTCACTCGGAAGATGCAAAGGCTTCCACCCTGAGGGGAATGCGCCTATGGATAATGCGCACGCTCCTTCAGGAGCCTTCCATGTTTTCCCGCTAGCACCATTCAGTTTTCTCTAACACGAATCCGGGTTAAAGACCCTGCCTTCGGGTTGGGCGACCGAGGAATTTTTGCCTTGAGTTTTAGGAGGTCTCTTATGTCCAAAAAAACGATCGAAGAAATCAATGCCAAAATCCGTTCCGGGACAGTGGCTGTATTTACCGCTGAAGAGGTCATTGGCCTGGTCCGGGAAAAGGGTGTCAAGAAGGCGGCCCGCGAAGTGGATGTGGTGACCACGGGAACGTTCAGTCCCATGTGCTCTTCCGGCGCTTTTTTCAACATCAAACAGCCCATGGAAAAAATGAAGTTTGGAGGAGGCTGGATCACGCTCAACGGCGTGCCTGCTTATGCCGGCCTCGCCGCCGCGGATATTTACGTGGGCGCGACGGCCATTCCCGAAGGCGACCCGAGGAACAACAACGGACGCCCAGGGAAATTCCGGTACGGCGGAGCCCACGTCATCGAAGAGCTTGTTGCAGGCAAGAAGGTGCTTCTCTCTGCCGGAGCCTACGGGACCGATTGCTACCCCCGAAAGAGCCGGGAGCAGAGGATCGGCTTTGACGACATGAACGAAGCCTTCCTTTTTAACCCGAGAAACTGCTATCAGAATTACAACGTCGCGGTGAACCTTTCCGACAAGCCGATTTACACCTACATGGGGCTGCTCAAACCGAAATTGGGAAATGCCAATTACTGCAGCGCGGGTCAGCTCTCGCCGTTGCTCAAGGACCCCTTTTATCGAACCATCGGCGTCGGGACCCGCGTTTTTCTGGGCGGAGCCCAGGGGTATGTTGCATGGAACGGCACCCAGCACAACCCCGGGGCGCCTCGTCTTGAAAACGGGACACCGCGAAAAGGGGCCGGAACGCTCGCTCTGATCGGGAACCTGAAGGAAATGAGCCCTCAGTGGCTTCGCGCCGTGTCCTACACGGGTTACGGGGTGAGCTTGAGTCTCGCCGTGGGCGTACCCATACCCGTGATCGATGAAGACATGATGAGGTCTGTCTCCCTCTCGGATGAAGACCTTGTGGCGCCCATCGTGGATTACAGCCGGTATTACCCCACGGGCGAGGGCGAAGATCAGCTTGGGGAAGTCACCTATGCCCAGCTCAGAAGCGGCTCCATCGAATTCCGCAACAGGAAAGTTCCCACAGGATGCTTCTCGAGCTATGCGAAGGCCAGGGAAGTGGCCGATCACCTCAAAACCTTGATCAGGAGCGGTGCCTTTCTTCCAAGTCAGCCCGTGTCGCCGCTTCCCGGAGCAAAGGAGGGTTTGCTGTGAAAAAGACGAGAGTCGTGCTTTCATTTCCACCGGACCTGGTGGAAGAGCCCATCACCTATCGCCTCGTCAAAGACTATGACCTGATGGTGAACATCCTCCGGGCCACGATCGATCCCGGGAAGCAGGGGACCATGGTGGTGGAACTGAGCGGTGAAGAGAACCGGATTTCCCAGGCTTTCAATTACCTTGAAAAGGCCGGTGTCAACGTGGAACCCCTGTCCCGGGAAATCCAGCACCTCGGGGAACGCTGCACGAGCTGCACCGCCTGCGTGCCCATCTGCCCGACAGGCGCCTTTGAGGTGGACCGGAATTCCTGGCACGTCTCCTTTGACAGCGAAAAGTGCGTCGCCTGTCTTTCCTGTCTGGATGTCTGCATTTACAGGGCGATCGAGGTTTCTCTTCAGTGATGAAATCTGCTGAAGCAGATTTCATAGATCGCCCCTTCGGGGCTCAATCCTTTTCCCGGATTGACCTGAGACGTTTCCTGTCATTCCCCGGCTTGACCGGGGAATCCAGGTAAAAAAGCACTCATGGACCCCGGTCCGAGTCTATGCCGCACCTGATGCGCCGCCTGGGTGACTGCGTTCGTTACTTTTTGCGAAGGGAAGTATCTTGACCCGCAATGAAATGATACCTATGTAAATGTATTAGCCTTTGCTCCTATGCGATTCGAATCGACATGCAAACCTTCCGGCAGAAATTCCCGGCCCTATCGTCGAGAGAGTTTCCTTTGGATTCCTCTCCTGCCCGCCCTCCTTCTCTTTGCCGCATGCAGCACCGGCGACGGTCATAAAATCCTAAATGACAGCGACAAGAGGCTCGTCCTCTTCACCTTTTCAGTCGAGGCCAAAAGCGTCTGCCTCAGCGGTGAGTTCAATGACTGGTCGCCGGACTCACGTTGTCTCAAGAAAAAGGGCGACAGGTGGGAGATCGAGATACCTCTTGGCCCGGGCCGCTACAGGTACGGCTTCCTTGTTGAGGGCACAGAGTGGGTCCTCGATCCCGGGGCCCTCATGAACGAGGAGGACGGCTTCGGCAAGAAGAACTCGGTTCTCGTCGTGCAATAGGTTGTGACCAAAAGGGCTCTCCATTCGTATTTTAGGTAAGGAAAGGTGTCTCCGTGTGACTTCCACTGATGCAAACCTGATCGAAGAGATTCTGGCCGGAGATGCCGAAGCCTATGCCATATTGGTCAGGCGGTACAAGAAGCCGATCTTCAATCTCATGGTGCGCATGACCTCGTCCGACGAGGATGCCATGGATCTCACGCAGGACACTTTTGTGAGGGCCTACGAGAAACTGGATCAGTTCAGGCCTTCCAGCCCCTTTTTTCCGTGGCTGTACACCATCGGCATGAACCTGGCCAGGGATTTTCAGCGAAAAGTGAAAGCGTCGAGAAATGCGCTGGATGCCCTCTCCGGGGACCCGGATCCTCCGTCAAACCCCGGGGAGAATCTGTACGAAAGGGCGGAGGCAGAGCAGGTGAAACACCTGCTTCAAACGCTGCCGCTGGATTACCGGGAAGCCCTGGTTCTTCGATTTCACGAAGGGCTCTCCGTGAGTGAATTGGCTGCTGCGCTCGGCATCTCCGTAAGCGGCGCCAAAATGAGAATTCACAGGGGTTTGCTCAAACTCCGGGAATTGCTTGGGGGTGAGACCCATGACGAAAGAAATACATGATGCGTTTCGCAAGGACTTGCAGGATAAGGACCTGCGTCGCATTGCGGGCATGATTGCAAACCTTCCGGATCGGGAGCCGCCCGCCGAAATCATCGACTTCGTGATGGCACGAATCAAACCAAAGAAGGTGGGAACCCTGAGGGCTCTGTGGCGCCGGATGCAGGTTCCCCTGGCCATTGCTCCCCTCCGAATCGCTTCGGTCGCGGCCTCTTTCGCCTTGGCTTTTCTTGCGGTCTTTCTCCTCCTCGACAGGTCTGCGCAGCAAATCTCCGTGACCTCCCTCCCGCAGGGGATCAACGGGAGTGAAAGGACCGTGGTTTTCACCCTGAACAGGCCCGACGCATCCAGGGTAGAACTCATCGGATCCTTCAACCAGTGGAAGCCCGGTGATTCCGTGATGACCTGGGATGAATCCCGAAAAGCGTGGGTCCTCTCTCTCGATCTCCGAAAGGGAAGGTACGAGTATGCGTTTCTTGTGGACGGCGAAAAGGTGGTGCCCGATCCCAATGCCCTCATATACCGGGATGACGGTTTCGGGAACAAGAACTCCATCCTTATCGTGGAAAGGAACAACGGTCATGAAGCCGATATTTAGCAAAGGGACACCTGGCGGGCTCCCCTTCTCCCACTCGCCCTCCAAGTTTTACATTCCCCTGTTTTGCTTGCTTTTTCTGGCATGGGTCATCCCCGATGCAGGGGCACAGGACGATGTGACAAACGCCGTGAACCAGGCAAAGGGAAGCGGCGTTCAGGAAGAATCCCTCAACCGCGTGCTCCTTCTGGGTTACAAGCACGCCTTGAAGTCAGACCAACTGGCGAATCTCGTCCTTCTGGCCAAGGAAGCAAAGGATCAGGACTTTCCCGTTGACCAGGCGGTGAGCAAGATGGAAGAAGGCCTTGCCAAGAAAGTCCAAGTCCGGTCTATCCAGCAGGCCGTGCAGCAGGAAATGGCTCGTTATTCCACCGCCCGCACAATCGTGCAGCAGTCCATGAGCAAGCGCGGCATGCGCGCAAGCGAAATGCAGCAGAACCACCTGGCAAGATCGGCCAACACGTTGGCCATGGGGCTTTCAGCGCAGGAGATGAAAGGATTCTTTGAAAGCGCTCCGAGGGCTACCATGAACGAACTCGTCTCTTCCCTGGAATTCATGGCGGCCCTCCGGCAGGCGAAAATGAGCCACAAGGCGGCACAGGAAATCACGTATGCCGGGTTGGAAAAAGGCTTTTTCTCAAAAGGAGCTTGGGATCTTGCCCAGGTGATCGGCGTGGCCAAAGGCAAGAACTTGCCTGAAAATGCCATCAAGGCCAGGGCCCTGGAGGTCGTGAGAGGAGAGAAGACTGTCGTGGAGGCCCGGAAGTCGCTGGGCCTGCAAAGCCATGACATGGCCCGAGGACCTGTGATCATAGGCCCCGCAGATCACGGTGCAGGGGCGAGAGGCGGCGGATCCGGGGGCCAGGGCGCCGGCTCGGGCGGCCTTGGAGCAGGCGCTGGAGCCGGAGCAGGGGCGCCCGGCGTCGGGGGACCGGGCGCCGGGGGACCAGGCGCCGGCGGAGGAGGCGGCTCGGGTGGAGACGGCCCCGGCGCGGGCGGCCCCGGCGCGGGCGGCCCCGGTGCGGGCGGGCCCGGTGGGGGTGGTGGTGGCGGCAGTGGCCGTTAACAAACCAGGGATGGTCCCATCACCCCTGATGATCTCGTCAACGAAAATGCGAACCCTCTCATCTGAGCCTCGACATTATCGGATGCCGTCATTGCGAGCCCGGCTTTGCCGGGCGTGGCAATCTCCCACTTCCTCAGCGTCGTCGTTCCGGCGCCCGTCCTCCGCAGTAGTCCCGCTACGGAGGGTGGAAAAGCCGGCCAGATTGGTACTGGATGCCGGATCAAGTCCGGCATGACAGAGTTGGTCTGTTGAGTCGTAAGTCTGATAATGCTCTTGGCCCACGAACTTTCTAACCCCCATGCTGTGACCATTATTCCCCCTCCTTCGTATATCCGGTAAATACCAAAAAAAAGGAGGATTTTTATGAAAAGGTTCATCATCGTTTTTTCGATCGCTGCTTGCATGGTTTTCGTGGCCGCGGTTTCAGCACACGCGGCATCCATTTATGGACAGGATGAAGTCATTGTCCTTGCCCAGGCCGGAGGAGGCGGAGCAGGTGCCGGTGGTGGGGGCGCTGGCGGTGGAGCCGGCGTAGGTGCTGGTGCTGGAGGTGCGGGAGCGGGAGCTGGTGCTGGTCCAGGCGCTGGCGCTGGCCCCGGGGCAGGTGGAGGTGCCGGTCCTGGCGCGGGCCCGGGTCCTGGCGCAGGTGCCGGCCCTGGTGCGGGACCAGGCGCAGGTCCGGGTCCTGGTGATGGAACGGGCGCAGGCGGTTTCGGCCCCGGCGACGGCACCGGCAATGACGGCGACGGACCCCAGGACGGCACAGGCTACGGTCCCGGATCCGTCCCGGCCAGTTAACCCGGTCTTCTGAACCAAGGATTTTGTTGAAGGGAGCCGGATGCTCCCTTCAACATTAAACCACCCACACGGCGCAGTCTTTGGATTCGGCCACGATGCGCATGGCAACGGAGCCGAGGCGAAACTCCCTGGCGTGGGTGGCCCCTTTCCTTCCGATCACGAGGGTCCCGTAACCGCCCTTCTTGACCTTCTCCAGGATCGCCTGCGTCACCTTCTTGGGCCGGGTGGATTTCTCATGATGGAATTCGTAGTTCACCTTCTCTTCGTCGAAACCAAGGTCAAGAAGGAGCTGCTTCGCCTCTTCGAAGAAGTGGGACATCTCTTCCTTTTCCCGCTCGACGGCCCGCAGTTCCGCGTCTTTCAGTTTCTTTCGCTCTTCAGGAGAGAGATCCTCGGTGAAAGGAGCGCAATGATGGTAGAAGAGGATCTCCACCCCCTCCAGTCTCTCCAGCATCGTCCCGACATAGTGGGCCAGCTCCAGCGTGTGGTTGGTCTCATCCATGGCGATGAGCACCTTCCTGGCCTTCCACTTTTTCCCCTCCACAAGCCAAACCGGATGGTCTTCCGCAATTTCGAGGAGTTTGTCCGTGATGCTTCCGAGAAACGTGCTGCCGAACCAGCCCATACCCTTCTTGCCCACGACGCAGGCGTCGAACTGCCCGGCATCGGCCTCGCGGACAATGTCCCGTGCCACTCCCACGAGCTGGTGCTCGTACTTGCCCTTGACCCGGCTCTTTTTCATTCCCCCTTTGACGAGGACTTTCGTGGCCCCGTCGATGTTCGCCTTCCCTTCCTCTTCCCTTTTTTTCTTCCATGCCGCAAATTGCTTTCGTATCGATGGATCATGGGCTTCCTCACGGTAAATCGGAGGGATGGCCGGTGATATGGTCAAAACGGTCACGTCCACATCGGGCGCTCCCTTGTAAAGCTCGGCCACGTATTGAGCGCCTTTCAGGGCATGCCCGGAACCGTCGGTTGAAAGCAGAATGTTTCTCATGATGACCTCCTTCATTCATTTTGCAGGATGACAACGCCTTGGAGACGGATTCTATTTCCCAGCCCGATTTTTTTCAAGGCTTATGTCTTTCACGCCGGGTTTTCAGCAAATCGCTCCTGCCCTCCCTTGAATAAAGGGAGGAATTACCCCTCGTTTGCAAAGAGGGGGCAGGGGAGATTGTGGAATTTGCGGCGTCGCTAGGGCCCTTCCCTCATTCTTCGATGGTGCGCATCTTCCGGGTCTCTCATGGAGATGACGACGCTTCTCTTGAGGATGTTGAATCCTGTTTCGATCTCCAGCCTTTCCGAGGCCAGGATGTAGGCAAAGGCTCTTCCGCTCTTCTTGTTGATGATCCGGTAAACCTGCGCCTTCCCTGAAATGGCGTTGATGGACTCGTGAGACGAGCGGAACCCTTGCTGCTCAATCTTGCCCAGCCCTTTGCCCACGGTCACAGCCGCTTGCTCGGCCGGATCGTTCATGATGTAGGCCGTGCCGCCGGCATCACTGATCCACCTGGTAATTTCGAAGGTTCCCTGGGGCAGGTCTTCTGTTTTGATGCTTTCCCGTGCAACGTTTCGAAGGGAAGAAACGAGGTACACGGCAATCGCCCCCGCCAGGATGAGGAAACCGATGAGAAAGGTCGTCTTCATGCTTTACCCTTTTCCACCAATCCTGCCCAGGAAATCCAAGAGAGCCTTGTTAAAAGCCTCCGCCTGTTCGATGTTGGAGAGGTGCGCTGCGGATTTCAGAATCACCAGATCAGACCCTTTGATCTTTTCGTGAATCACCTGCGAAGCGGACACGGGTGTACCGGGATCATCCTCTCCCACGATGATCACCGTCGGCGCCTTGATGGCCTCGATCCTGTCCCTCAGGTTCAGGTCCCTGATCGCATGGCCGCAGCCGATGTATCCCTGAGGGCTTGTTGTTCGAATCATGGCCGTGATCTTCTCCACGACTTCAGGGTGCTCTTGTCGATAGCGCGGGGTAAACCATCTCTCCAGGGTTGCCTCCACCTGGCTTTCCATGCCCTTTTTTTGAACCGTCTCGATGCGCTCGTTCCAGATGGGTTTGGCCTCGTCGGGGACAAGGCTCGACGTGTCGCACAGAACGAGGCCTTGGAGAAGATCCGGGGCTTTGAGGCCCAGCACCTGTCCGATCATGCCGCCCATGGAGATGCCCATGAAAAAGGTCTTTTCGATCCCCAGAGCTTGAAGGAGCCCCAGCACGTCCTCGGCAAGCATCTCGAAGGAATAGGGGCCTTGCGGGGCATCCGTCTTTCCGTGACCGCGCGTGTCATACCTCAGGACACGGTAGGACTTGCGAAGCGCCTCCACCTGGGGATCCCACATGGTGAGATCCGTGGCAAGGGAATGACTCAAGGTGATAACAGGGCCCGATTCTGCGCCTTCCAGGATGTAATGCATCCTGATTCCATTCGCCGTGATTTTCATGGTGTCCTCCTTTTGGGGTATTTACAAAGGCATCGATTTGCTGTAGAATCCTTTTTACTCGGATGGAGGGTTGTGGGTAAGGATGAAAAAGCATGAACGGAGAGGACAAAGACGCAACCCTTGCGGATCTCCTCAGGGAGCTCGTTGATCTTCAGAAGAAGTCTTTGCAGGTTCTCGATGAGATGTGCGTCGACATTCGCTATCTCACCATGATGGTCGAAGGCCCTGCACCTCTCCTTCGCTATGACGAAGAACACTACGAGAGGAGGAACGTGCTAAGCCTCCTGGAGCGCGCCGTTTACGGCCCATCTTCCGACGAACATCCCAAGGTCACAAGAGAGGGCATCAAACGCCCCGTCTCCTGAACCTTTCCGGCCTCCCGGGAACCCTCTAACCGATCAAGTCATTCATCCGGTATCGTCTCATGACAACGGTCTCTTCGCTCAGAAGGTAAAGACCTTGTAATCCGGGCTGGCCATTCTTTCTACCAGGGCCGGACCCGGCGAGATCACCGCGCCTTCGATCAATTCATCAGGCGAGACGAGCCGCTTGTCTGCACAGGCTTTGCACACGTGCATGGGGGTCTTGGCCTTCACGAGCATATCGAGCAGGTCTTTCATGTGCTCTCCCGTGGTCGACCGGATGCCTTCCGCCATCCCAAGCTGTGCCCAGTGAATGGCGTCATCGATCAGGAAGACCTCCACCTGGTGCCCTTGCTCCGTGGCGATCGCCGCAAATTGTATGGCCCGCGTCGCACCCCCCGCTTTCTCGAAGCCCTTCGAAATGACAAACAACAGTTTCTGCATCGCAACCTCCTTTTCTATGATTCGGTCGGGTTTAAACTATCCGCACATGAAGAACGTTGTTTTATGAATTTGATTTGAGCGCTTCCTTTCGTCTATCGGTACCTGTCCCGCCGTAGCTTCAGCGAAGGCGGATCTCCCGATAGACGAAAGATAAATCTCCCTCTCCGTGTCCTCAGTGCCTCTGTCGTGGACCTTCACAACGCCGCCACGGGATTCTGGAAGCTGCAGGGCATCATGGCTGCGCACTTGCCGCAGACGTGCGTGGTCTCCGGTAAATCGGAGAAATAATCCAGGGTCCGCCTGTTCTCATTCAAGCGGTCCCAGCAGCCCCGGCGGTCAAAACCGTTTTCCTTCAGAGCTTGAACAGGGCAGGCTTCCATGCATTTCCCGCACTGCCGTCCTGCCTTGAGCAGGCAGGCTTCCCCGGTTTGTATCAGCGGGTGATCTCCCAGGTCCGCCTCGGTCACGAAGCTTCCCAGCCGGCCCGTGCACCCCGAAGGCGTGATGAGCATGCAGTGCGTCCCGAACCGGCCCAGCCCGGCGATATGGCCGAGATGCTTGTGAGACCACCGTGCCATGAGGGCTTTTTCATCGAAATTGTGTGTGGCCGGCATCAGGCCAGACTTGAAATTCTGCTCCGCGAGAAGTTCGCCCAGGGCCGCGCTCACGCGACCGATGAGGTCATTGGTGCGGACATAGGCCAAGCCCCAGTTCCGGCAGGGACGGTCTCCCTTTTTGTTCTCCAGGATCAACGCTTTCCTGAAAGGAATGAAGAAAACCACCACGGACTTCGCGGAGGGCAGGAGATCCCGGGGCATCATGTGCTCATGATAAGCGATCACGGAAAGAGCGTCGAACCGGTTGTCGATCCGCGCACTCACCAGGAGCGGTTTCTGCCACAACGCCTCATCATCTCTTTGCCCGGGTTCGTCATCAACAAACCTCTCCAGGAACTCCCGGAGAGCCTCAATCGTGACTTTACGCCCTGGAGATCTCAAGATCCGGCCTCCTTCGACTGAAACAGAAATGTTAAATCCTAAACTGATCGGTTCCAGGTTCAGGGTTCAGGGTTGAACTGGCGTATCGTCACAAGAAGCAAGTTTTCATTTGATACATGGTGGGTGAGGTTTTTCAACCCAGAACTTTGAACTCTGAACCGCTCAACCTAGGTAAATATTAACCTAATCCTGTGATCCCTTCAAGAGCTGAACCGGGACTGAACCGGGCCTCCGATTCCCGTGAAGGATGTGGAGCTGCAGGTGGGTTTGATTCCATCCGCCACAACGTGTAGGTAAAGAATTCTAAAAAACACAAAATATTGTATCTATTCCTTGCACTCCCTTCTCTTTTCTGATAAAGGGGGCCGATGTCGTCATTCCACGGATTTTTCAAGAAAGGAGGGAGGTCATGAGAGTTATTGCCGTCGCAAACCAGAAGGGTGGATGCGGTAAAACCACCACGGCCATCAACTTGTCCTTTTCTTTAGCTTCTAAAGGGAAACAGGTTCTGCTCATTGACTTCGACCCCCAGGCCCATGCAACCATGGGCCTGGACATCAATCCTCCCGATCTCGACCAATCCATCTACGATGTCTTGAAACCGGGTGAAGATCATCCTCCGGGAATCGACGACATTGTGCTGCCCATCAGGGACAATCTCGACCTTGCCCCTTCCAAGGGAACCCTGAGCGCCCTTGAACAGGAGCTCCTGGGCGTGGAAGGCAGAGAGAGCCGGCTGCTGAGGGCCATAGAAGCCCTTAAAAAAGCCTATGACATCGTCCTCATCGACTGCCCGCCGAGCATCGGGCACCTTTGCTTCAATGCACTTCGGGCCTGTGAAGAGGTCATCATCCCCATCGACCTGAGCCTTTTCTCCCTTCGGGGCGTCTCCAAGCTCACGGAAATCGTGATCCTGTTCAAGGAACGAATGGGGCATCACATCAAGGCGCGCGCCCTCATCACCATGTACGACTTCAGAACCCGATACTCGAGGCGAGTGCTCGAAAAAGTGCGGGAAAAATTCGGAGAAAACGTTTTCGATACCGCGATCCGATACAATATCCGGCTCAGGGAAACGGTGGACTATGGTTTGCCCATCGGAGAATACGACAAGCACTCCCTGGGCCACAAGGATTATGAGAAGCTGGCCGAGGAGCTTATGACATCATGGGTCGACCATGCAGCACGAGGCGTCGATGCCCTGGACGCGGCGAGGAGCCTTCTTGAACTGAGCGAGGAATACACCAGCGCTTCCGAAGAACCGGCCGAGGCGGAATCAGCGGCGTCAGAACCGACGCAAGCGCCCTATGCTTAGTGCAGCTTCTCCGTGAAACCCTGAACGTATGGTCATTTCAAGCGAGAGCGAGAAATCTTGCGATGTTGGAGTGCGGGAGAAAACCTTCTCTTCGAGGAGACTGAGAACATGGAAAAAACCGCCCCGGTTCAGGAATTGGCTTCGATCTCCAGTTATTTCATCTCCACACCGGAAGAAAAAAGGGTCCCTTCCGCCCATGTTTCCGAGTTGAAAGGGATTGCCTGGGCTCATGCGAAAGACGACTGCGAGGTCGAAGAAAACGTCACGGTGCGCAAAAGGATCGCCTACCCCAACACCCGAGGCGCGCAGGAGAACATCAAGAAGCACCTCTTCAAGTTCCTCCAGGAGGGATATGCCGTCTCGAGGATAGAACTGAGGAAAACAACGGAGAAAAACGAACCGGGAAACAGGACCATCACAAACGAAGAAATCGCCCTGTACTTGAAATAACCCCTTCTAAGCTGAATCGGAAAACATCCCGGATCGTTGAAACCCCGATTGCCTCATGCTACCCTCTCCCCCCAATCTCAGGGGAGAAGGCAGAGCCTGCCCCGTACTCGTCGCAGCTCCGGGGCATTGCCGGGGGATACGGGGGCGACAGGGTTCATGCGTGTCAATATAAGGACGGGAGCCATCATGAAAATCGCCATCATGGGGGCAGGCGGCGTAGGAGCCTACTACGGAGGCCTTCTCGCACAGGCCGGCCACGATGTTGTTTTCATCGCAAGGGGCGCTCATCTCCTGGCCCTTCGCGAGAAAGGGTTGCGGGTGAACAGCGTGCTCGGCAGTTTCAACCTCTCAGCCGTGCGAGCGACCGACGATCCTTCTGAGGCAGGCGCAGCAGACCTCGTGATCGTTGCGACCAAAACCTATCACACCGAGGAAGCAGCCCGGGCGATCCGACCCATGATCACGCCGGGCACGGTGGTCGTCTCGCTCCAGAACGGCGTCGACGCTGCCGAGCGCATCGGCACGGTCGTAGGAAAGGATCACGTGATGGGAGGAGCCACCTGGCTCTCCGCCGCGATTGAGGCTCCCGGGGTGATCGGCCAGTACAGCCAGTTCCGCCGGATCGTCCTGGGCGAACTGGACGGCCGGATCACCTCCCGGGCTGAAGCCGTGGCAGAGGCCTTTCGGCCGACGCCTGCCAAGGTCGAGTTGGTCACCGGCATCTCGCAGGTGCTCTGGACAAAGTTCGTGTTTATTTCCGCCATCAGTGCCCTGGGCGGACTGACTCGCGTTACCCTGGGGGCCTATCGCCAGGTTCCTGAAGCCAGGGCCGCCTTGGTGGAGGCCATGTCCGAAGTGGCCGCCGTGGCCCGAGCCCGCGGCGTGGACATGGAAAGGGACATCGTCTCAAAAACTCTCGCCTTTATCGATTCCGCCGACCCGGACATCAAGCCTTCGATGCAGCGGGACATCGAGGCCGGTCGTGTGAGCGAGCTCGAATCCATGATCGGCGTGGTGGTGAACCTGGGTCGCGAGCTGGGTGTTCCCACACCCGTCATGCAATTCGCCTATGCCGTGCTCGAGCCCTCCTATCTCATGGCGCGAAATGCCGTTCCCGGCCAATGATCCTTCACTGCTCAATGATCACTGTGCCTCCTCGCCCCAGTGGAGGCGGACCAGTTTTGACAGCCGGTCGACCTGCTGTTCGACCGATGCTCCAGCCACGGATTCTTCCAGAGCGAGGTTGATCATCGTCCTGTATTTGGCTTCCAGCTTGCGCAAATCGCTGACGAGGACCGGCCCGTCACCGATCTTTTTCGCGATGTCGAGAAACAGGGAATGAAGGACAAATGCCGTCAATGCATGGTCGGCCGAGCTCTCCGCACGGCAAAGCCCTGCCATGGCCTCCAGGTTGTCATAGTTGAAGCCCCCGTCCATGAGTCGCCTCACCGCCGCTAACTCCGTTTGCACCATCTGCCTTCTCCTCCCTGTCCGTTGATCAGCATTCCGGCCCCGGCGCGTCGCCAAATCCCCCTTGCTCCCCCTTTTCCAAAGGGGGAAACCCGCTGTAAGTGCTCGCCTTTTTAAAGGGGAGTCAGAGGGGATTTCACCTGGCACTCGTTCCAAGTTTCTCAGGAACGTGGGTCAGAATATAATCACGCTTTCCATAGAGTGAAACCTTGACGGGTGGGCGCTTTTTGAGAAAGCGCCAATATATTGTGGCCTCAGAAAAAATTTCCACATAATGTTGTATTTTTTTCTTGCAAGGAGCTTCTTGTCATGATATAAACTTCATCATTACGAGGCGAGGCGCGTCAAAGGTCAACGGATCAGCCAATAAAGACTTCGTGCGGAAGTTCCGCAGCGGGCCGGGGAACGTACGGACCCGCGTGATTTGTGAAACCTATCAACAAGGTTTACCAGAGAGAAAAGAGCTCTCGTGCTGCCTGTCAGGAGACGGAGCTCTTTTCATTTTTCAAACCCCTGTTGCTCCCGAAAAGACAGCCTCTCAGTGTGCGACGGGAGATTTTTCAAAAAAATCGGCATTCAGCCGGTTGGCTACAAGACGGAATGCGATGTCATCCACTTCCACGTTTTCCTCAAGCCACCGGGTCACCCTGTGGGCCACCCCGTCAGGCAGGCGGTTGCCCAATAAAGTGTATTCCTTGACGTTTCTTTCCCTGTCATAGACAAGCATCACCCTTGTCGACAAATCCTCCGGCAAGTTCAGTGCCTTTCCTACGGTCAAATCAAAAACCGCCAGCATCCTGTCTACATCTCTGTTTTCTTCCAAATCATCCTCCCAATGATAGATGGCTTGATGGGTTCAACGCCTGCTTTGCGGTGGGTCAGATTGGCGGAATCCATCCATGTGCATCCATGATAGCCCTTCATGTTTAGAATCGTGTTAGCGCCGTATTAGATGACGGTTTAGTTTTTCCGGTGCATTCCTTGGCCGAGGGCACAATTCTGTTGACACCGAAGCGGTGCCTGTTGCATTACACTGACCATCAGGTGCCGTTTTTTCGGGCTCTATGCTCTTCACTCTACGCTTTACACGGGGGGAACGAACATCATGAAAGTCGGCTTTATCGGACTCGGGATCATGGGTAGGCCCATGGCCATCAACCTGATCAAGGGCGGTCACACGCTGTTCCTCCATTCGAGGAGCGGTGTGCCCCAAGCGCTTGCGGAGGCAGGCGGTTTTCCCTGCTCAGGCGCCAAGGAGGTGGCGCAAACATCCGAGGTCGTCATCACCATGGTCCCGGACACCCCGGACGTGGAAAAGGTACTTTTCGGCGAGAACGGGGTCGCCGAGGGCTTGTCGCCGGGCAAAATCGTCGTGGATATGAGCTCCATTTCTCCCATTGAGACAAAAAAGTTCGCGGCTCGGATCAGTGAACTCGGTTGCGAATACCTGGACGCACCGGTCTCCGGGGGAGAAGTAGGCGCCAGGAATGCCGCGCTCACGATCATGGTCGGCGGCAAGGAGGAGACGTTCGAGATCGTGAAGCCTCTTTTCGAGTTGATGGGCCGGAACATCACCCTGGTGGGAGAGGTCGGTGACGGCCAGACCTGCAAGGTGGCGAACCAGATCGTTGTGGCCCTGACCCTGGAGGCGGTTGCAGAAGGGCTGCTCTTCGCCTCCAAAGCCGGTGCCGACCCGGAGAAAGTGCGCAAGGCGTTGCTGGGCGGCTTTGCCGGCTCACGCATCCTGGAAGTCCACGGGGAGCGCATGATCAAGCGGACCTTCCAGCCCGGATTCCGTATCGAGTTGCATCAGAAGGACTTGAACCTGGCCCTTTCAGGCGCCCGTATTCTCGGCTTGACCCTGCCCGGCACCGCCACGGTCCAGGAGCTCTTCAATGCCTGCACCGCAAGCGGAGGCGCCAAGTGGGACCACTCCGCCCTGGTCAGGGTCCTCGAGACCCTGGCCTGTCACGAGCTGGCCAAGGGGTAAGCAGTGCAACACTTCCTTGATCGAGGTTGAAAGTTGACGCGACCATTGCGAGCGCCCATATGCCGGTCCGTGCTGATCGCTTTCGCATTTTTCTTCGTGAACGGCTGTCCGGCTTTCAAGGCGGCAATCAACGATGATCAGCCGGATCATCCTGATACGCTTGCCGAAAAACAAACCGCTTTCCCTGCCGGGATGCTCACCAGTCTGGAAATCGTTGTTGATGCCTGTCCGGTCTTTCTCGATCCTGAGAAAAACTCCCTCACCTTCGGCCCTCTGATCAGAGGGGAAGTGGTCAAACGGCTCGACGGCCGGGGCAACTGGTTTTGCGTGTGGATACCAAGACTGCGCATTTCCGGATGGATCCTGCAGAGTGATGCCGCCGAAATCCTGGACACGGATCCGAGTCAACCGCCCATTCCTGAAAGGGAGCTCACAACCCTGATCGTGGTTTCGGAAAAAATCAATGTCCGGAAAGGGCCTGCCACAAAGTCCGAAGTCATCCTGGTCGCCGCCAAGAATGATGAGTTTTTGCTTCTGGGTGAAAGGGAGGGATGGTTCCGGGTCTGGGTACCAAAACAGAGCCGGATGGGGTGGATTTTCAACAAAGGCGTGGTTCGAAAAACCCGAAAGTGAAGCTCCACGGGGATTAGCCCGTGGCACCTGTGTTGCAGCGCAACCCCCCGAAGCTCCAGTTCTCCTTCGCCAAGGCTTCCGACTCCGGCGAAGCTACGCCGGACAAGTCGGAGCACACCCGCATTCCTCCACGGGCAGGAGACCTTGGCTTTTTGCGGAGGCGGGTGACGGCTTATCCCGTGAGGTCTTCGGCTATCTTGTTGGTCTGAGCAAGGATTTCCTCAGCCGTCGCTCTATCCCAGCTCAGAATTCCGTCTCCCGCTCTCACGGAAATCCTGGTGACGCGCGGCGTGATTTGTTTGAGCTCGACCTTGATCTCCATCTGATTCGCCTTGGCGACAATCTCTTCCCCGCCCTCGATCTCTATGGCCCGATCCGCCGAGATTTCCATCCTGCTGAGGGCAACCAGCAGGGCTCGCTTGGTCCGGCCGTACTCAAAGCACACGGTTTTGGCCACTGACCCGGCGAGAATATACTCGGCGGTAACGGCGGCCCCTGACCCTACAGCCCCCAGGAACTCCACGCACCCCGTGGAGCCGGAGAAGCATAAAACAGCAATCAAAAGAGATCCGACTCGTTTCATGACAAGTCGTCCTTTCCGGTGCGGGGATTTAAGCCCCGATCTCATATGTCTTGGGTGCAAGGGATGTGCCCGCTGGGCGCGATCCGGGTGGCAAATGGAAAGGATATTGGGAAACAACGATGAATTCCAGGTGCTTATCCTTTTGTCTCAACACTCTCCACAGTTGTCGCGGCTGGAGCGGTGAATTGACTGAATCGTCTTTTCCCGGACAAAATACGTCACGAAATCGTCATAAAATGCGCCAGAGAGAGATTGACCTTCTCATCCCTTTGTCCTAATATGCCCCTGCCTTAGTGCCTGCCCCTATCCTCCAACCGGACCGGGCGTCCCACTCAGGCGATACCCCGCTCTGCCAATCATCGTCAGGAAAGGAGATAAGCTATGCAATCACCACGCGTTGAAGCCCCTTTAAGGACCCTCATGGGGCCCGGCCCCTTGAACATCCACCCACGAGTCTACCAAGCCTTGGGCTCACCGGTGATCGGCCATCTGGACCCGGCCTATCTGAAAGTGCTCGATCAAATCGCTGATCTGCTCAGGATGGTTTTTCGAACCAAGAACCGTATCACCAATGCAGCTCCGGGCACCGGCACATCCGGTATGGAAGCCTGTGTGGCCAACCTCATCGAACCGGGCGACCCGGTCCTGGTCTGCGTGAACGGCTATTTCGGCGACCGCATCCGGCTGATGGTGGAACGGCAGGAGGCGAAAATCACGGTCATCGAAGGGGAGTGGGGTAAACCGGCCGATCCGGAGCTCGTCGAGAAAGAACTGAAAAAGAGCCGTTACAAGGTGATCGGCCTGGTGCATGCCGAGACGTCCACCGGGGTCCTGCAACCCATGCAGGATATCGTGCGCCTCGCCAAGGAACACGGGGCCATGCTCCTGCTCGACACGGTGACCTCCCTCGGCGGGGTCGACGTGCGAGTCGACGAGTGGGGTGTGGATGCGGCTTACTCCTGTTCCCAGAAGTGCATCGGATGCGCCGCGGGGCTGTCACCGGTGACCTTCAGCGACCGGGCCGCAGAATCCGCGGGCAAGCGAAAGCACCCTGTTCGTTCGTGGTATCTCGATATGTCCCTGCTCGACAAGTACTGGGGCACCGGGCGAGTGTATCATCACACGAGCTCGAGCACCCTGAACTACGGCCTGCTGGAAGCCCTTCGCCTGATCGAGGAAGAGGGGCTGGATCATCGAATCCGGCGCCATACTACAAACCACAAGGCCCTCGTTGCAGGCGTCGAAGCCATGGGACTCCAGATGCTCGTTGCTCCCGAGCATCGGCTGCCCTCGCTCAACACCGTGAAAATCCCGGCCGGAGTCGATGACGTGAAGGTTCGAAGCCATCTTCTCGAAAAATACAACCTGGAGATCGGGGGCGGTCTGGGCGCGCTCAAGGGCAAGGTGTGGCGGGTCGGTCTCATGGGGTACTCCTCCCGTGCCGAGAATATCATCTTTTTCCTCTCCGCCATCAGTCAGGCCCTTGCCCTCCAGGGGGTCAAGACCGACGTCTCCGCCGGCTTGGCTGCCGCGGCCTCTGCGCTCGAAGCATGAGAGACCGCGGGCTTCCCGGTGACGCTTCGGGAGAAGCACGCTCATGACTCCCGAGGAGGAAAAAATTATTTCCCGGTGGGGGGAGGGGATCGGAGACGACACCCTGCTCGGGGTGGTCTGGAAAGAGGATGAAGCCGGCCGGAAAATCCGCTCTTTTTGCCGGGACCTTATGCGCCTGGTTCCCCGGCTTCATATCGAAGAGGAAGAGGGTTCGGCCGAATCCATGCCCGAAATCCGGATCAGGGACAATGTTCGTTACGCCGCAGTCCCTGAGGAAAGAGAGCTCGAACCCTTTCTCCGGATCTTGCATAGTGCCGACCCCCTTGCCTCGGACCTCCCTCCCCCTCTTCGTGAACGTCTTCAACAAGTCGACGTCCCTGCCTCGATCCGGGTGTACATCTCGCCGCAATGCCCGTTCTGCCCCCACGCGGTGATGCGGTGCCTGGCTTTGGCCGATGCGAGTGCCTCCTGTCATGTCCTCGTCATCGACGGGACGCTCTTTCCCGAGCCGGCCGAACAGGACGGGATCCGTTCCGTTCCCACCGTGATCCTCGACCGGGCTTTCCGGTGGACCGGCTCCGTGCAAACAGAGGAGTTGGTCAACATGATCGCTCACAGGGACCCCTCCGAGCTCGGCCCCGAGTCCCTGGAACAGATGCTCCACCAGGGCCGGGCCGAGGATCTTGCAACCATGATGATCGAGCGCGGGAAGGTTTTCCCTGCTCTTCTCGACCTTCTCGTGAGCGGCAAATGGCCCGTTCGTTTAGGCGCCATGGTCGCCTTTGAGCACCTCGCGGAAAGCCGCGCCGGCCTCGCCTCCCAGGTTTGCCTCTCGCTCTGGGATCTCTTTGCCCGCGTCGACGATACGATCAAGGGCGACATCCTTTACCTGTTCGGCGAATCCGGTGATCCATCCCTTCTCCCCCTGCTTGCTTCCGTGCTTGACGCCCCTTACCCCCACGAGGTGAAGGAGGCCGCCCGGGACGCCGTCAAGAGCCTTTCGGAACAAACCTCATGAAATGGAGCGGCCTGCAATCTCGACGAGGCGAACCGCCCACCTTGGACCGCGACTCCGGCTCCTGGCAAACCAAAGCCCTGGGCGTTCTCCTCGTCAATTTCGCCTGCATGGCTTGGGCCACCAACGCCGTCCTGGGCCGATGGCTCCGCGCCGATGTGGGACCCCTGACCTTGACCACCCTCCGTTTCACGGTGGCCGCGGCCTTTTTCAACCTGCTGCTTTTGCGCCTTCCTGCAAAGGAGCGTGCCTTCGGCAAAGACCGTTGGTGGATCGTGGCCATGAGCCTGGCCGGAATCGTATCTTTCAGCCCACTGTTGTATCTGGGATTGCGTTACTCCACGGCGGTCAATTCCTCCTTGATCCAGGGCTTCTCCCCCCTGATTACCGCCCTGATCGCAGGGTGGATCATACAGGAACCGGTCACCCCCAGGCAAAAAGCGGGCGCCGTGCTCGGCCTGATCGGGGTGGCCGGATTGATCTCACAGGGGTCGCTGACATTTTTGCTTCACCTCCGGTTCAACCCCGGGGATCTGATCCTCCTCGCGGCGGCTGTGATGTGGGCCTTTTATTCCGTCTTCGGTCGCCGGGTGATGCGCAACCGTTCGCCGATCGCAGCCATGGCTCTCTCGACCCTTGTGGCCCTGCCCGTCCTGGCCGTGCCCGCCTGCATCGAGCTCCGGCACATCCCGCTGAACCTGCGTGCAGAGACGATCGCAGCCATCATTCACATCTGTATCGTTCCCACCATCGTCGGCTTCTGGTCATGGAACCGTGCGGTGAAGGCTCTGGGTGCCGGCGGAGCTATGGTCTTTTACAACACCCTTCCCCTGTACGGCGTCGTCATGGGAGCGCTCTTCCTGGACGAAGCGCTTGGGCCCTCTCACTTCGTCTTCGGCGGTCTCATCCTGGCGGGCGGTTTCTGGGCAACCCTCGGCGGCTTCCGCCGTCGCGCTTCCTGAACTATCGCTTGCTCTTTCTCTGCGTTTCTGAGAAGGTGTATCGAACACCCCATTCCCACCCACGGAGGAAAGAGTATGCCAAACCCCAGAACCCTGTCGGCCACAGCCGAACACGAAGTCCTTTCTAAACCCTCCTCACGAAAGGCGGGCAGCGCGGATTTTCAGCCCTATGTCATGATCGCAGTCGGAAGCCCGCGCAAGAAAGGGAACAGCGCAACCTTGGCAAAACAGGTGGCTGCCGGCGCCCGCTCGGCAGGAGCGATGGTGGAGACCTTCTTCCTGCACGACCTGAACATCAAACCCTGCACCGCCTGTGACGGCTGCCGCAAGAAAAAGCATATCGATTGTGTGATTCAGGATGACATGCAGATGCTTTATCCGAAGCTCCGAAGCGCGGACGCTGTCGTCATCGCGAGTCCCATCTATTGGTTCACGGTTTCAGCGCAGACCAAGTTGTTCATAGACCGCTGGTACGGATTGGGAGGCGACAACGGGTACGCGCTCGCAGGAAAAAGATTCGGGATTGTCCTGACCTATGCAGATGTGGATCCCTTTGCCTCAGGGGCGGTCAATGCATTGCACACCCTGCAGGATGCGCTCGGGTTCATCGAAGCGGAGATCGTGGGGATGGTCTACGGCAGTGCTTCCAAAGCCGGGGAGATCAAGAACAACAAGGCCTTGATGGATGAAGCCTTCGAACTCGGCAAGAAGCTCACCCTGGAAAGGCCCTCTTGACGCAACAGCCCATTTTTACTATAATTTTGTGCCTGAAACCAAATCACTCCATTCGGCCGAGGGCGCTCAGGCATTGTCATTACTAACGAAACGAACGGCATACCCTCTCTTTGTTCCCGCTGCCCTTCTCTTTCTGTCCGCGATCATTGTCTGGCAATGGCCCGGGCTCGCGAAGCATATCGCAAAGATCAAGGAATTGCAGGCCCTCATGCTGGTCTTGCCTCTGCTCCCTTACGTCCTCCTCGCGATCGGGATCATCCTGGGGTGGCGCTTCAACAACGGCGGATTGATCCTGACCTGCCTGGCCCTGGGTCTCGCCTATTTCACACTCTCCGAAGCGACCTACCGCGGAGCCGGCCGCACGGCTCTCCGCGTATCCATGACCGAGGCTGCACGGATATTGCTGCCGTGGAACCTCGCATTTTTCGCGTCCCTCACGAAGCGACGGCTGCTGACGCCCAGGGGTCTTATCTGTCTCGGGGTGATTCTCTTCCAAGTCTTTCTGCTCCTTTTGTTCTGCCAAACCCTCGCCTCTCCCCTCTCTCGAATGATCGCGGAAGGAAAGGCCGCCTGGCCCCTCTTCTACAGGGTTCTGGCCGACTATTCCAAGGGGCTTGAAGGTTGGCTCCACCAGCGCGCCCTCCTGGGTTTCAGGAACCTCTCCGTCCTTGCCCTTCTTTCTTCCGCAGCGGCCTTCACCTTTTTGGCCTTCCGTTTCGGTCGAAGCCGGGATGCCCTGTCGGCCGGTTTCCTGGGTTCCCTCGCGGCAGGTTTTATGGGCCTTTCCGGAGACGCAGGCCCTTCCGGGGTGGTCTATTTTTCCGCGGCAGGTCTTATCCTTCTCATATCGGCCGTTGACGTCTCCTTTTCCATGGCATACCTCGATGAGCTCACCGGCCTGCCGGGCAGGCGAAGCCTCAACAATGAACTGCTCAATCTCGGAAGGAAGTATGCGGTTGCCATGATCGATATCGACCACTTCAAGAAGTTCAATGACCAGTATGGTCACAAGACCGGCGATCACGTGCTCAAGATGATTGCCTCCAAGCTGAAAGACATCACGGGGGGCGCGAAAGTCTTTCGCTACGGCGGTGAGGAATTCACGGCAATTTTTCCTGGAAAGAGCGTGAACGAAGCCATGCCTCACGTGGAGGTGTACCGGAAAATTATCGAGTCCACGCCCTTCATCATCCGTGGCCATGAGCGGCGGTCGACCGACAAAAAGGGCAAGGACTCCTTAGACGGGCAAAAAAAGGTGAAGGTTACGGTGAGCATCGGCGTTGCCGCGCCCGGCAAAGACGCTGCAACGCCCGAGGAGGTTTTGAAAGAGGCGGACAGGGTTCTTTACAAGGCCAAGAGGGCCGGCCGCAACCGTGTCGCGACCTAGAGATCGCCGCCGTCCTGTGAGGAACCTTTTAAGCCCCCGGCTTACCCTTGATCGGTCCGGGGTCTTCTCTCTTCTCAGCCTCCTCTTGCAGTTCCCGCAAATACACGCAGAGGTGCTGCTTGGAATAGGGGAGGTTGTCCGGATCGAACACGACGGGCTTTTCCCGATTTCTTGCCTCAGACTTGTTTTCTTTCCCTTCCATGATTTTTCAACGGTCAAAGGACCACCGACACCCCCTGGGGGGTCTCACACCACGCTCCAGAATAGCGCTTTCCTGATTCTTTCGAGCACCATCCCTGTCTTTTCAAAATGCCTGACGGGCGTGACAGGCTGCCATTGCCTCCAGTCCCCGAGAATCTCTTCGTAAAGCACGGCGCAAGCCCTCGAAACGATGATGTGAGCGTCTTTGTTTACGGCCGGAAGACAGGCTTGCGCGCGCCTCTTCACTTCCTTGGCTGCAACCTCGTCCTCAGCGTGAAACACCACGACTTTCGTCTCCGAAAGCGGCCGCCCTGTTCCGAGCTTACCATAGACGTGACCGTCCGGAAACCGCTTCTCGTATTCGGCGAGCAGTGAAAGGCACTCCTCGATCCCGTTCAGAACGGCCGTGACTTTCCAGCAGTGAAAAGCGTTTCCGAGATCGATCTCCGTCGCTCCATGGCTGAGCTGATGATAGAGATGCTGAATGCAGGGGAGGCACTTGCCGTAGATGTTTGCTTTCGTCTTCTTCAGGTCCGGTTCGCTCTCAAAGCTGACCCAGAAGGTCCCCTTTTCACTGTGGGGAATCTCGCCGAGGTAGATATGCCAGGGCGTCTCATCCATGACGAAAGCCTCATCTTCGCGCCTTCCTTGCGGTCCTTCTTGCGCGGAAAGTGTGAAAAAGTTTTCTTCTCTTTTCCGATGATTTGATCATAAAAAAGGGTAAGTTTCTACCCACCCGGCCGGCTTTTCTCTGATCATACCCTATGAATCTGAAATCACATCGGAATTTTTTGCTTCCCTTTTGGCACACCCTTCGCAATCATAACGGCGACAAAGGAAAGGGTTATAGCCATGAAAAAGCCTCTGCTTTTCCTGTCCCTGGTTCTCCTGGTTCTCGGAGCCTGCTCGACGTCCCGGATAAAGCCTGCGCCTGCACTCCTCTCAGAGGCAAAGAGAATCATTGTCGTGCCTGTGGGGGTTTCCGCGCCGGCTGGTGGGCGCATGGACGGGTGGGTGCTCTTCGGCTCCGCCTCTCCCCCTCAAGGGGAGGCCGGGCCTGCATTGATTTCAGAAGCCTTGTCGCTCTTTGCAAAAGAGCTGGAACACGAAAACCCCACCGCAAGAAACGAGGCCTCTTCGGAGGCGGCTCGAAAAACCTGGAACCCTGCCCTTACCCTTGCCCAGGAGGCCGCGACACTCATCTCTTCCGCTTTCCCTTACGAGGTCTCTGTTCGGGAGGAACAGCACACCCTTGCCTTTTCCGGACGAAGAAGTCCGGAATCCCTCCTGCAGGACTGGTACCACCGTAACACCTCGGCTTTGAACCCCGCAGAACTCGGGGACACGACGAACGCTCGCGTGCTTGAACTGGGCCTGCCGGACTATGCTTTGCTGGAAGACCGGTTGCTGCTTCAGGTGCTTGTCAAGATCGTGGATCCGTCGACCGGAGAGGTCATGGCAAGAGCGGGAAATCGCGCGTCAATTGACATTGGATCGCCCGAAAGGCTCTTCATCCATGGAGGGCGGGAATTCAAAACCGTGTTTGCCGCCGAAGGGAGGCGGCTCCTGGAAAAAAACCTCCGTGACCTGGGCCTGCTTCCCGCAAGCCATACAATCATCAATTGAAGAAAGGATGAGAGGCTGTCCGACAACCCTCGTTGCTCACCTCACAACGGTTATTGCGAGGGAGTGCAACGACCGAAGCAATCTCCTAACTCCCTGCAATCAAGGAGATTGCCGCGCTCCCTCCGGTCGCTCGCAATGACGTCAAGAGGAAGGAGGAAGGAAGTTCTAAGTTGTCGGACAGCCTCCCGCCCCCCTCCCCTGTGAGATCGACCTCCATATCCTACCGTCCCAGAGCCGTCAGGGTGTCATCCGCTTGAGCTGATCCAGCACGCCCTGCAGCTTGTCGATCGCCTCCTGCAGCCCCTGACGGAGCGCCTCCATGCCTTCCGGTCTCAGGCCCGGCGCCGGCCCTTCCTCGAGCTTCTTCTCGACCTCGACCACCGGCGCAACCGCGGGCAAATGCCCTACCAGGGCCTCAATCGAGTCGTCCAGGGTTCGATGCATGGCGATCTGGCGGGAGTCGGCCAGGATGATGCGCCGAAGCTCCGGGAAATCAAGGGTCTCGGGCTTGAGAAAGACCGGTTCCGCGTACATGATATGGTCCCCGAGAGGAACAACCAGGAGGATGCCTCGAAACACCTCGGACCCCACCTGGCCCCACAGGGTGAACTGCTCGGAAATCACGGCATCGTTGTCGATGCGCGCCTCCACCTGGTTCGGGCCGTCCACATGGCGGCCTGTGGGAAAACGGAACAGGACCAGTTCCCCATAAGCCTTCCCGTCGTTGCGTGCAGCCATCCAACCCACCAGGTTGTGGCGATTGTTCGGCGTGAAAGGTTGAATCAGGAGGAACTCCTCCTTCTTCTCACCGGGCAGACGTGCCACGATGTAATAAGGCTTCAGCGCCTGGGTCTTGCCGAAGGACGTCTGCACAGGGATGGCCCACTGGTCTTCCTTGTTGTAGAAGACTACGGGGTCTTCCATGTGGTACTGGAGCAGCATTTCGGTCTGGACGTTGAAGAGATCCAGAGGGTAGCGGATGTGTTGCTGCAGAAAGGCCGGCAGATCGTCCATGCGTTTGAACAGACCGGGAAAGATGGCCTGATAGGTGCGGATCAGCGGATCCTCCGGGTCGGAGACATAGTAGTCGAGCGTGCCATGGTACGCATCCACGACGGCTTTGACGCTGTTTCGAATGTAATTGAACTTACGCTGAAAGGGGGTGGAGTACGGATAACGCTCCGAAACCGTGTACGCATCCTGAATCCAGAACAACCGGCCGTCGGCCACCACGCTGTAGGCTTCACGGTCCCTCATGAGAAAGGGAGTCACCGTGGAGAAGCGCTCCTGAACCGTCCGCCGGTACTGAATGACGCTGTCACCCTTGATTTCCCCCGAAATCAGAATGTTGATGTCCATGAATTGCCACGCATAAATCAGGCGGCGGAAAAAGGAGCTCAACACAACCCCGCCCTTGCCCTCGTAGTGCGTGTAAACAGGACCCCCGGAACCGGGATAATTGAACTCCTGCATCCCGCTCCGGGCGATCAGAAAATCCAGGCTCTTGAGACCGTAGTAGATCTCGGGCCGCTTCAACGGTATTTTCCCGACCGGGGGAACATCCTGGATGAAGAAGGTGGGACGGCCGTCGGCCTCGACTTCGGTGACCGGACTCATGGCCACGCCGTAGCCGTGGGTGAACTGGAGATGCCTGTTGACCCAGCGTTGAGCCTCTGCCGGGAGCTTCTCGGCGGCGAGTTCGCGACTGGCCAGCATGACCTGCCGGAGTTGGTCGTCCACGGTGTAGCGGTCCGTGTGCACCGCCGTGAAGTCATAATAAAGCCGGAAGAACTGGATTTGGTTGTAGATCTGAAGCAAAGGCCCCTCGTCCCAGAGCCGCACATTTTGAATGGTTCCCTGGTTATCAGCCGCGATCTGCGAGTCCAGCGCGCCCAGGGCAGGATGGCTTCTGGACTGGAGAGGTTCAAGGCCGTAAGCCTGGCGGGTGAGCTTGATGTTGCTGGCGAGGTAAGGCGTTTCTCGCGCCAGCTCGCTCGGCTCGACGAACAGCCGCTGGACGAGTACGGGAACGATGCTTCCTGCCAGGAGATTCAAGCCGACCCACAAGCCCACCGAATAGAGGACAAGACGATTGGTCTTCGCGTAGATGCTTGCAACCAGCCCTCCCGCGCTGACCAGGGCGACGACGGTCAAAAGCGTGCGGACAGGCAGGGTCACATGGTCGTCCGTGTATCCGACCCCATAAACCGCGCCCGTGGGGGAGAAGAGGAGTTCGTAGCGGCCCAGCCAGTGACCTGCGGCAATCAGCACAAAGAGGCCGGCGCCCAGAAGAGCCAGATGAGATCTGACTTTTCCTGTGAGCGCGAACCGCTCTCCCCGAAGCATGGCGGCGATGTAATAAAAGCCTGTAACGATCACCATAACCAGCACCACCACGGTCATCAGCCAGGAACGACCGAAGCCCAATGCCGGGAGAGTGAAGACATAGAAGGAAAAGTCCTTCTGAAAGATGGGGTCCGCTTGATTGAATGCGACGCCGTTCAGGAACCGGAGGATGGTTTCCCACTCTGAGGCAGGTCTTCCGGCAAGAAAAAGGGCGGCGAGCGCCGTGGCGGCGACGGCAACCCATATCAGCAGCTTCTTGGCGTGCTGGAGGGGCTTTGCCGGCAAGCTCGAGTTTTCCTGCCCCTTTATTCGCGCTTCGAACCGAAAGGCCGCATAGAGGTTTGGTGCTGCAAGCACTGCGAAGATCAGGGCTCCGAGCAGGAACAACCAGATTTTGGCGCCTATCACTCTCAGGAGGACCTGTTCGTGGCCCAGCATGCTGAACCAGAGCCAGTCCGTGTAGAATGTTCTGGCCCAGTTCACTCCTACCAGGACGACAATGGCCACAACCGCCAGCAGAATCCACCTGACGATCCGGGTCATTTTTGAAAAGTCCAGGTCCTCCAGCCTGATCTGGGGCATCTGCATCTGGTCCTGGGGTGACTCGGGTCCGAAAAAACCTTTCATGCTCTTCCTCCCTTCATGAGATGGATAGGGTTATCCGCGTGCCGGTTTTCCTGGGTTCCGGTACTGATGCATTTTTAGCACGCGCAGGTGTCTGGATGCTCCGGCCTTTGCCGGCTCTTGTCGTCACACCGCTTGCAGGGCGCCGCCCTTTTCGCCGTAAGCGCGTCGGACTTGGTCGAGAGAACCACCCGGCGGATTCAGGCGCCCTGAAAAGAAAGGCATCATGAAGGGGAGTATTTCACAGCGAATCCCGGCAGTCAACCAATACCGGTTTCTTTCGATGATCCTCGGCCCTGCCCCCATCTCAAAGATCTTGCGCAAGACTTGGGGCATGAGGAATCTTGAATGCAGTGGTCATTGGCATGTAAAGATTTCTCGCGTCGCTCGAAATGACAAAACAGGCTTTGCAATGGGTTGTCGGATAGTCTCTTTTCCCGCCTGTGAGGCGAGCTTGCGAATCCGGCTTGATTTTCCACGTCCTGTAAGGCAACATACCCCCCAGTTTGCGTTGCATGACTTCTATCCGATCGAACATTCTGGCCACAAGGCGAGTGAAAAACATGGGACGAGCCATTGAGCGGTGGAAACAGAAGGCAAGAAAGTTTAAGGTGGAGTTGTATGCCCTTTATCTTGCCTACAAAGACCCCAGAGTTCCATGGCACGCCAGGATTTTCGCTGCCTGTGTGGTTGGATACGCATTCAGCCCCATAGACCTCATACCGGATCCCATCCCTGTCCTGGGATATCTGGACGACCTTGTTTTGATCCCTCTGGGTGTCATGCTGGCCCTCAGAATGATTCCGAAAGAAGTCATGGTGGAGTGCCGGGAAAGAGCGACCGAGGCAATGGCACAGGGCAAACCGGTGAACAAGGTCGCCGCTGCGATTATCGTTGGCGTTTGGATCTGCCTTGCGGCGCTCTGCATTTACCTCCTGTCCATTTTTCTATAACCCCCGGAAAATCAAAACAAGGCTTGATAAACTCATGTTCCCATGTATGATCCGTCATATCGGCACATGACTTAAGCGCAAACTTTACAGAACTGAAAATCTCGCAGGAGGACGACCATGATCGAAGCCATACAATTCAAGCTCAATGGGGAGCAAGTTCGTTTGAGCGTTGATGGAGAACGGATGCTCCTCTGGGTTCTGCGAACCGATCTCGGCCTCACGGGACCCAAGTACGGCTGCGGCCAGGAGCAGTGCGGGGCCTGCACGGTTCTTGTAAACGGCGAAGCGGTGCTTTCCTGCCAGATGCCGGTGAAAGAGGTGAAGGGAAAAGAGGTGGTGACCATCGAAGGGCTGGCCGGCAGCGGAGAACTCCATCCGCTTCAGAAAGCCTTTATCGAACATGACGCCCTTCAGTGCGGCTTTTGCACGCCGGGAATGATTCTCAAGGCACACAGCCTGCTCATCAAGACTCCCCGGCCGACCCGGGAGCAGATCATCGAGGGCATGGACCGGAATCTCTGCCGCTGCGGGACCTATCCGAGGATCGTTCAGGCTATCGAAGCGGCTTCCAAGGAGGTAAAAGGAGGGACAAAATGAACCGCAGGGAATTCCTGAAAAGGATCGGCGTCCTGGGCGGGGGGGTCATCGTTTATTTCACCTATGGCATTCCCCTGGCTAAGGCGCAAACAGCCCGGGGTGATTTGCCCGCTTTCAACGCCTTTCTCAGAATCGGCGCCGACGGCAGGATTGCCTGCTACACCGGCAAGATCGAGATGGGACAGGGCGTGATCACCTCCCTTGCGCAGATGGCTGCGGACGAGCTCAACGCCCCTTTTGATGCGATCGACATGACCATGGGAGACACGGACCTCTGCCCATGGGACAGGGGAACGTGGGGATCCATGACAACCCGGTTTTTCGGTCCCAAGCTCAGGGAAGCCGCTGCAGAGGCCAGGGCGGTTTTGCTGGAAATGGCGGCCGAATCCCTTCACGTGCCCCTGGATCGATTGGTCGCCGAGGACGGCGCGATATTCGACAGGACGCAGAAATCGAACCGCATCACATACGCCCAGCTTACCAAAGGGAAAGTCATCGAAAGGCATTTGAAGGGAAAAGCCGTTTTGGAGGATGTCTCCAAGTTCACCGTGGTGGGAAAACCCTTCTTGAGGAGCGATGCGCTGGACAAAGTCACCGGCAAAGCCGAGTATGCAGGCGACATTCGCCTGCCGGGGATGCTCTACGCGGCAATCTTGAGGCCCCCTGCCCACGGTGCTGTTTTGAAGACCGTGAACCTGTCCGGCGCCAAACAGATGCTGGGGGTTGTCGTGGTGCAGGACGGCGATCTCATCGCCGTGCTCCATGAACATCCTGACAAAGCCTTGGAGGCCCTGACCAAAATCCGGGCTGAATTCGAGCCATCGAAGAGCACGCTTGACGACAAGAACATTCACGATCACCTCCTCAGCGTCGCCTCGGAAGGAAGCATTGTAAAGCAAGGCGGAAGCCTTGAAACGGGAAGGAGTCTTGCCGCCGACCTGTTTGAGAGCACCTATGTGAACGGCTATGTCGCCCATGCGCCCATGGAGACGCACACCGCTTTGGCCGAGGTCAAGGACGGGAAGGCCACGATCTGGGCATCCACCCAGACACCCTTCGGTGTCAGGGACCAGGTGGCCGGCACCCTAGGCATGTCCTCCGCCGATGTCCGCGTGAAACCGGTTTTCGTGGGAGGAGGTTTCGGCGGGAAGAGCGCGAGCAGGCAGGCTTTGGAAGCGGCCCGGCTGGCCAAACTGACCGGCAGGCCTGTGCAGGTTGCCTGGAGCCGAGAGGAGGAGTTCTTTTACGACACCTTCATGCCCGCTGCGATTGTGAAGGTCCGGTCAGGCGTCAATGCCTCGGGAAGCATCGTGCTCTGGGATTACACCGTCTGCTTTGCGGGTTCCGATGGTGCGGACCTCTTCTACAACGTGCCGCACCACAAGGAGATCTCCTGCGGGAGCTGGCAGGGCTCAGGCGGTTCCCATCCTGTCGGCACCGGACCATGGCGGGCGCCGGCGACAAACACCAACTCCTTTGCCAGGGAATCCCAGATGGACATCATGGCTGCCAAAGTCGGAAAAGACCCGGTCGAATTTCGGATGGCCCACCTCGAGGATGAAAGGATGAGGAGGGTTCTCGAAGCGGCTGCCCGGAAGTTCGGCTGGAAGCCTTCGCGGGCGCCGAGCGGAAGGGGCTGCGGGGTAGCGTGCGGAATCCGTTCCGGGGCTTACGTCGCCACCATGGCGGCGGTGGAGGTGGACAAATCGACAGGGAGGGTGCAGGTCAAGCGGGTTGTCCACGCCCAGGACATGGGCCTGGTCATCAACCCTGAAGGTGCGAAGCAGCAGGTGGAGGGATGCATCGTCATGGGTCTTGGTTACGCCTTGAGGGAAGAGATCCGCTTCAAGAACGGGGAGATCTTGGATCTCAATTTCGACACCTACCAGATCCCCCGGTTCTCGTGGACCCCGGCCATCGAGACGGTCCTCATCGAGGAGGATTCCGCTCCCCAGGGCGGGGGAGAGCCGCCCATCGTGTGTGTCGGAGCCGTGTTGGCCAACGCCGTTTTCGATGCCGTCGGAGCGAGGGTGTACCGGTTTCCCATGACTCCCGACAGGATCCTGGCGGCTATGAAAGGGGCGTGAGTTCGGTATCGGCCTTCCCGTTGCTTCGGTCATATGAGAATCTGACTCGAACAAATGAACGCTCCGGACACCGTGAAAATCCCCCCCTGCCCCACTTTAATAAAAAGAGGAATGAAGCGGCACCTTATTGAACCTCCCCCTTTGGAAAAGGGGGATCGAGGGGGATTCTTGTGCGCCTCAGGCGTATTCATGGGCGCGGGCGACCCTTGCGAGGGTCATGAGCGTTTACGAGTTCATCAATATTGGTTCCATGATTCTATGGGATTCGGATAGGAGAAGGCTAAAGATGGCCTACTGGATGAAGTAGCCCGACACCCGCCACTGCCCGTCCTTGTCCATCACGGGAGTGACCGTCTCGACCGCGGATCTCTTGTCCTGGAAGGAGGTTTCAAACTGGATGACCACGTATTCTCCATCAGGAGCACCCGGCAGCGAGGTGTGGTAGCTCTTGGTTTTGATTTCTCTTGAAATCACCTTGCCAAGGGGCTTTCGCACGGCCTCGAGCGATTGCTGCCACTTTTCCTGCTTGACGGCACGTCTGAAATAGCCGGCCGCTTCGTTCCAACTGTCGCCGTATCTGGCTTCATCGACCAGGGTGAGCCAGGTCTCTGCCGAGGATAGCGCCGGCTTCACCTTGTCGGATTCCACGGCCAGGACCACACACACGGAAAGAACCATCGCCACCCCAAATCCTGTGACGACTTTCCAAACCATCGCCCCCACCCTCATCTCCATGCCTTTTCTCCCACGAAAATTGATAAAATGCTATTACTGACATATAATAAAACATAAAAATACCATAATCAATATTAAATTAATCAAACTAATAGAAACAAACCCTTCGGGCTCACTTCGGCATTCGTCGCAGATCACAAAGATGATCCGGAAATTCATTCCCGCTCGCGCGCTACGGCAACCTTTGAGAAGGATTGACCTTGTTATGAGAGGGCTTTGTAGTTAAAATCCTTAACGATTGACCTTCAAAAAGGAGGGCAGGATGGAAATTTCGGACAAGGACTTGCAAGACCTCCGCTATGCGAAAAGCCTGCTCGAAAACGTGAGCCTCGCCGCCAAGATTTGCAATGCAATCGGGAAGCCGATTGAAAAGGGGTTCGAACTCCTGCCAACGAACTGGTCCGATGTGGTCAGCCGGGCGACAATGACCGCTCCTGAACGCGCTCTAGGCATTGCCGTAGCCATGATGGATGACCGTGGCCCGAGAGTTTCATCCAATTCCTTATCAGGACATGGCAAGGGGCCATTTCATTGTGCGAAGGATGGAAAGAACGTACTCGCCTGAACTCGTTAAGGATGCTTACCTTAGGCTTTAGGCTTACCTGCGAACAGCCGCTCACCCCAAAAACCGTTATCCCTTGAATAGGATATTGAGAAACTCGCACGGCTCCAGAGCGGTCACGGAATGCGGTTCTTTTCCGTCATGGTAAAGGAGATCGCCCTCATTGAGCTCATATTTCTCCTTCCCATACCGGAAAATATTCTTTCCTTTGATCATGTAGGTCAGTTCCAGCCCCTCGTTCTTATGCTTGCTGATGAACTCGCCTTTCTCCGCCTTGCCCAGCGCCACCGAGATCGTGTCATCCAAAGCTCCCTTGTGGGCAAGAATCCGCATTTTGAAGTTCCGGCTCTCAATCACGGGCTGATAGCTCCCTTTGATGTGGATCACCGGTTTCCTTTCAGCGACCAGGGAAGCCAGCGGATAATTGAGGGTATAGGCGATCTCGGACAGGAGAGCGACCGAGGGGCTTACCTTTCCGGTTTCAATCCTCTGGATGGTCAGGAAGCTCACGCCCACTTTTTGGGCAAGCTCCTTCATCGTGAGACCTGCATGCTTTCTGACCTCCCGGACACGTTTTCCCACATCAATTCTTCCGGTTGCTTTCATAGCCCAGGATCCTTCCCTTTGATGGGCATGAGGATGGCGTCTCTGGCCTCTCGCTCGAGAGTCTGCTCAAAGCTCTCAGTGACCGCCTGATTCAACGCAGCCTTGGCCAGCCTCGTCGACATAGCGGGATTTTTCGCAATGTTTCTTGCCAGGTCCATGGCCGTCTGTTCCAGGGCATCTAAAGGGACCACCTCGTTCACCAGCCCCCATTCCTTGGCCTCCTTGGCCTCGATCATCCTGCTTGTGAGAATCAGTTCCTTGGCCCTTCCGAGACCTACAAGCAGCGTGAGCAGCTTGGTTCCGGCATTGGTGACCGTGGTCCCTATCCCTGCTTCAGGGAAGCCGAACTTTGCCCCCTCCGCGGCGATCCGGAGGTCACAGTTCATGGTCCATTCGCACCCTGCCCCTACCGCATACCCCTGCACGGCCGCTATCACGGGTTTGCCCATTCTCAGCATGACCCTGGTGGTTTCCTGAAGTTCCTCGATTAATACGAGGCTTTCCTCCAGCGTGTCCCCGGTTGTGTCCTCCTTGAGATCGTGTCCGGCACAGAAAGCTCTCCCTTCGCCCTTCAGGACGATGACCTGGACATCGGAATCGGCTTCAGCCTGTTTCAGGGCATGCAGGAATTCCCTCGTCATCAGGTTGTTGGCCGCATTCAGCACTTCGGGCCTGTTGAAAGTGATGACGGCAATCCTCTCTACCTTCCTGTAAATGATGAATTCCATATTCTGCGATGCTCCCCGGCCTGCTATCACGTCTCAAGAGTTCTCTGTCGTTTTTTGGCAATTAAACCTATGCGAAAATTAGATGGATTCTCTAAATTCGAATATCGAATATCGAAATTCGAAACAAATTCTAATGATTAAAATACAAATGACCAAAACAATGAAAACGGGCTCGGTTCCTGTTTGTTTTAGATTTTGGACATTGTGGTTTTGGCATTGTTTCGGATTTCGAATTTCGTGCTTCGAATTTCCGTGTTTATGCGAAGTGGATCAAATGTGGAACTTATTGCAAGATTTCAACTTGCCACATTCAGGTGCAAAATCTTTGAGACACGGCACTAGACCTCTTCCCCTAAATAAAGTTTCCGAATGTTTTCGTTCTCCTCCAGATTCTCCACCGTGTCTTCCAGGACGATTTTCCCCGACTGGATGACATAACCTCGGTCCGAAATCGAAAAGGCCATGTGAGCATTTTGTTCCACGAGGAGGATCGTGGTTTTTTCCGAGCTGATATCGAGGATGATGTCGAAGATCTTCTCCACCACGATCGGGGCCAATCCCATGGACGGCTCGTCGAGAAGGAGAAGCTGCGGCCGGGACATCAGGGCCCTTGCGATGGCCAGCATCTGCTGCTCGCCCCCGCTCAAGGTTCCCGCCACCTGATGTCTGCGCTCCTTCAGGATGGGAAAAAGCTTGTAAGCCCGCTCGATATCCTCTCGAATTCCCGTTTTATCGTTGCGGGTGAAAGCCCCCATGTCCAGGTTTTCGAGGACCGTGAGCCGGGTGAAGAGTTTCCTTCCCTCCCGAGATTGGCAGACTCCCTTGGCCACGATTTGGTGGGGACGGAGCCTGTTGATGTTCTCTCCCTTGAAGAAGACGGCCCCTTCCTTCGGCTTCAAGATTCCTGAGATTGTGTTGATCGTGGTCGTCTTTCCGGCTCCGTTGCTCCCGATAAGCGTGACGATCTCTCCCTCGCGGACCGTCAAAGAGACGCCCTTCAGGGCGTGGATATTTCCGTAGTACGTGTGGATTTGATCGATCTTAAGAAGCTCTGCCATACCTCTCCTCTAGAGGTTCTTTTGAGACGGCCGGGAACGCTTCCGGACCCGTTCGGAAGGCCGCCCCAGGTAGGCCTCGATGACTCTGGGATCTCTCTGAATGGCCTCAGGGGGGCCCTCCGCTATCCTGATGCCATGATCCAGAACCGTGACGCGATCCGAGATACCCATGACGACCCGCATGTCGTGTTCAATAAGAAGAATGGACAGGCCCAGTTCGTCCCGGATTCGCGCGACGAAGCGGGTGAGGGCGAGCGTCTCTTGAGGATTCATGCCCGCGGTGGGTTCATCCAGCAGGAGGAGCTGAGGCTCCACGGCAAGAGCCCGTGCAATCTCCAGCCGCCGCTGGTCTCCGTAGGGAAGGTTCTTGGCGAGCTGGTCCTCTTGCCCCTCAAGGCCGACAAAGCGAAGCAGATCCATCACCTTCCTTTCCGCCATGGCTTCTTCCTCACGCGTTTTCCGGTTTCGACTGACCGCGCCCCACACTCCGGCGCGCATTTGGCAGTGACGGCCGACCAGCACGTTTTCAGCCGTGCTCATGTTCGGGAAGAGGCGGATGTTCTGAAAGGTCCGTGCGACTCCGATGGCCGTGATCTCATGCCGTTTCCTGCCGATGAGCTGCTTGCCGAGAAAGAGGATGGAACCCTCCTCGGGCGCATAGACCCCGGTAATCGCGTTGAACAGCGTGGTTTTTCCCGCCCCATTCGGCCCGATCAACCCGGCGATCATTTTCTCTTGGATAAGAAGGTCGACTTTCGTGAGAGCGTGGAGCCCTCCGAATCTCTTGGTCACACTTCGGATCTCGAGCAGGGCGGTCATTGGCGCGATCAATCCTCCTTCTTCAGCTCCAGCTTTCTTCGCGCGGAGGGGAGAATGCCCATGGGCCGAAAGATCATCATGAGCACCAGCAAAAGACCGAAGGCCAGCATTCGATACATGGCCACCGCACGGAGGACCTCCGGGATCCCAATGAGGACCACAGCCCCGAGGATCACGCCCGGAATGCTTCCAAGGCCGCCGATGATGATGAGACAAATGACATTGACGGAAACCATCACCGAGAAATCGTCAGGGAAGATCGACCCCATTTTCGCTGCGAAAATAATCCCGCCGACGCCCGCGAAAGACGCTCCGATGGCAAAGGCCATGAGTTTGTATTTGAGAATGTCGATTCCCATGAGAGCGGCTGCGTCCTGGTCCTCTCTCATGGCAATCCAGGCGCGGCCGATGCGGGAATCGTTCAGGCGACTTGTAACGAACACCGTGAAAAGACATCCCGCCAGGATGAGATAGTAGAAATGGGTCGGTGTCGTGAATTGGAAGCTCCCGATCGTGGGAGGATCGATCCTCAAAAGTCCCTTGGGGCCGTTTGTCAGGGCATCGAGATTGTTGATCAGGATTCTGATGATCTCTCCAAACCCCAGGGTGACGATGGCCAGATAATCTCCGCGCATCCGCAGCACAGGGATCCCGAGCAGGGCGCCGCCCAAAGCCGCAAGAGCCGCACACGCGGGGATCATGGCCCAAAAAGGGACATGGATCCCAAATTTGGGAGAAGCGAGAAAGGCATAACTGTACGCGCCGATGGCGTAAAAGGCAACGTACCCGAGGTCCAGGAGACCCGCAAATCCCACCACCACGTTGAGGCCGATCCCCAACATCACATAGATGCCGACATAAGCCAGAACATGGGTCCAGTAGTTCCCGATAAGAGGAGGAAGGACGGCCACAAAGCCGATGATCAGGGAGAGCTGCAGCCACCTTGGGATCGCCAGGACAGCCTGCCATGGACGATTCAACCATTCTTCCCGGTTCTTTTCCATCATGCCCTCTCCGCCACCACCTCTCCCATGATCCCCCGAGGCCGGAAGATCAGGATGAGGACCAGGAAACTGAAGGCGATGACATCCTTGTACTGGGCTGGAAGAACCAGAACTCCGAGTGCTTCGGCAATGCCGAGGATATACCCCCCGAGCATGGCCCCCGGCATATTGCCGATGCCTCCCAGCACGGCGGCGGTGAACGCTTTGATTCCCGGCACAAACCCCATCATGTGACTGATCTGCCCATAGTACATCCCGACCATGACGCCTGCCACGGCCGCCAGGGCAGACCCTGCCGCAAAGGTCGTGCCGATGATCCGATCCACATTGACCCCCATGAGGGCGGCTGTGTCTTTGTCCTCCGACACAGCCCTCATCGCCTTCCCTGTCTTGGACTTCTTGACGAAAACATAGAGCCCGGCCATCATCAGGATGGACCCCGCAATGATGAGGATCTGAAAATAGGAAATGGAGATAGGACCGACAGCCACCGTCTCTTCAGGAAATACGTCGGGATACATCAGGATCTTTGCCTCTACCATCAGCATCATGATGTTCTGTAGAAAGATGGAGACGCCGATGGCACAAATCAGCGGTGAAAGGCGTGGGGCTTTGCGCAGAGGCCGGTAGGCAAGGCGCTCGACAAGGATCCCCAGAAGGGAAGAGGCAAGCATTCCGCATGCAAAGGCCATCACGATCGAAAGGACTGGGTGGTGTGATGCGAATCCGGATTGGAAGAACCACGAAAGAACAACGTAGCCGGCAAAAGAGCCGAACATGAAGATCTCGCCATGGGCGAAGTTGATCATGAGCAAGATCCCGTAAACCAAGGTGTAGCCCAGCGCAATCAGAGCGTAGATGGCCCCGATGGTCAAACCGTTGATGATCTGCTCGATGAGAACTTGCGGAGTGAATAGGATCGACATGATCTTTTCGCGCCTTTCACGGAAATAAGGTTCAACCGGAGCTCAGGGATCCTTTTTCGGCTGACGCAACACTGCCGCGCCGTACCGGCTCCCCCCTCACCCTGCCCTCTCCCCCATGATTTGGGGGAGAGGTTTACCCGCCTTTCCGAAGGAATCCGGAATCCTCCGGATCGACGGCGCCGTAGGCGACCAGAGGTTGGGGTGATGGGGCAAGGGAGACAACTACTGCACTTCCTTGAAGAAACATTTTTTGCCTTCGCAGACCACTTCATTGACCGTGACCGCGATGCCAACCCGGTCCCCAACCTGATCGAAACTGACCGGGCCGGTGATCCCATCGTACTTCGTGGCGGCCACAGCATCTCTCAAGGCTTTCTTGCCGACCACCAGACTTCCATCGTCCTTCTTCTGGGCCACCTTCTCGATAGCCATCAGAAGGACTCTGGCCGAATCGTAGGCATGAGGGGCATAGGCCACCGGAGCTCCATACTTGGCGGTGAATTTCTTCTGCCAGTCGGCAAAAACCTGAGTCTGGGGCGTCTTTGAGTAGGTCGCAAAGGCCCCAACCGCTGCTTTGCCTGCCGCCTGGATAAAGTCCTTTTCCGAATAGACGCCCTCGAATCCCACGAATTTGGCTTTAATGCCCATCCGCCTCATCTGTCGAATCAGGAGGGTTCCCTCCGTCACCATACCGCCGAAATTGATGACCTCGGCGTTCAGGGGCTTGATCTTGGTGAGAATGGGGCTGAAATCCTTATCTCCCCGGGTCAGCGCTTCGTAGGCCAGCACCGTGCCGCCGCCCTTGGTGAAGGTTTCCTTAAACACATCGACCAGTCCCTGGCCATAGGTGCTCTTGTCGTGAATCAGAGCGGCCTTCTTCCAATTTCTTTTCAGGACAAAATCAGCCGCGACCTTTCCTTGAACCGTGTCATTCCAGCAGAGGCGATAAATGATGGGGATTCCCCGGGCCGTGACATCTTGGCCGGTGGCGGACGCGGAGATCTGGATTTGTTTATATTTGTTGTGGATATCCGACGCCGCGATCGTCCCGCTGCTGCACATGTAGCCTAGAACACCGACCATCGCGGGATCATTACCCCATTTTTCCGCAAGAGCCGCCGAAGGGGCCCCCTCGCACTGGTCGTCTCCGGGCTCGAGAACGAGCTTGTGCCCGAGGATCTCTCCCTTTTCCAGGATCGCCATTTCAGCACCGTTTTTGATATCGATCCCGAAGTTTGCGTAGCCTCCTGAAAGAACGGTTCCCATGCCTATTTTGATCGGAGCGTCTTTCGCGATGACGACCTCCCCCCATTCATCCGCCGCCGGAGCGACTCCGGCCAAGAGAAATACCATTACAACAAATACCAGGCCCAACCATCCCGCTCTTTTCATCGTCACACCTCCTGTCAGTGAATACTGTGTTGAATCAAGATGTCAGTGAACTTCGGTTTCCCTTTCTGGTGCTTGGGAGTCCAGCCCGGGTTTTTGGACGATCACCTCCTCCATGCAGGGGCTTGCCCTCGCGACAGATTCATCCTTTGGCTCCTTCCCTGAGGCGATCATAACAGCCCAGGGTAAGATCCTTTTTTTCTTCGATCAGCTTTTTCTTCTGCACCCTTTCGGAAGGGGTCTTGGGCAGGCTGTCCTTGAACTCGAAATACCGGGGCACCTTGAACACGGCCATATTCTGTTCACAAAACGTCGCGATTTCATCGTAGGCCGCCATCTCGCCCGGTTTCAGGACGATGTAGGCTTTCACCTCCTCGCCCCGGATCTTGTCCGGCACCGGGATCACGGCAGCATCCATGATCTTCGGATGGCTCATGAGCACCTGCTCCAGAGACGAAGCGGAGATGTTCTCTCCCCCTCTGCGGATGATGTCCTTTTTCCTGCCCACGAAATGATAATCGCCGTCCTCATCCTTGTACCCCAAGTCTCCGGAATGAAACCACCCTCCCCGGAAGGCATGGTCCGTCGCTTGAGGGTCCTTGTAATACCCGGTCATCATTCCCCGGGCACGCTTCAGCACGATCTCCCCCACCTCTCCCGGTTTGACCTCTCCATCGTTATCATCCACGATCCTGGCTTCCCGATAATAGACAGGGCGGCCGATGCAGGCTGTTCCGATCTTTCGATCCATTCCCGGATGGACCGCGATATCGCATGCCGTCTCGGTGGATGCATAGACCTCATACACCGGGACATTGAATCTTTTTTCCCAGGCCTCGTAGATGCGCGAAGGCATCCCGGAGGTCTGGACGTATCGAAGATGGTGCCTTTTGTCCAGCTCAGAGGGAGGCATATTGAACAGGAACGAGGTCATCGAGCCGATGCAGTAAAAGCAGGTGATCCCGAAACGGCGAACCTCGTCCCAGAACGTGCTCGTGCTGAATTTCTCGGCAAAGGCAAGGGTGGCGTTTCGGGACATCACCATGAGCGTGTTCCACTGGGGATCCATGTAATAGAACGGCTGGGCCGTAAACACGCGATCCTCGGCCGTGAGACGGAACAGCTCCGCCTCGATGTCCGCCAGGTTCACGAAGTAGTAATGGCTGGCCATACATCCCTTGGGGTTCCCTGTGGTCCCCGAGGTATAAAGGAGCACCGCAAGATCGTCTTCCCGGATGTCCGCCGGCGCCGGAACCGCCGAATGCTCCATCAGCGTGCGGTATGAGATGTCTCCTTCTTCACCGGTGTTATCAATATTGATGATCCGTTTTAGAAACGGTAACTCCTTTTGGATCGACGCAATCATCTTGCGGAAGCCGTTGGAGGTGACCAGCACGGTTGCCTCGGAATGATTGAGAATATACTTTGCTTCATCCCCCACAAAACGGTTGTTCACGGGCACCATCACGGCGCCGATCATGTTTGCTGCAAGCCAGCAAAGGGGAAACTCGAGGCAATTGGGAAGGAGGATGGCGACTTTGTCGCCTTTCCGGACCCCGAGTTCCAGGAAGCCGTTGGCAATTCGGTTCACCGAATCGAGAACCTCTGCGTAGGTGAGGGTTTGGTACTTGAAGAGGAAAAGCGGCTTGTCGGGAGTCCGACTCACGGATGATTCCACCAACGCCCTGATGCTCTTATCCAGACGCCTTCCCATGTGATCTCTCCTCTGGCAGGAACTCTCGCTTCGGGCTGAATATCTATAACCGGAGATATTGTCAACCCAAAAGTATCACTTTTGCTAACTTTGACGGTCTCGCAAAAAGTCCGAAAACGCCGACTTGGTCATTGCGAGCGAAGCGAAGCCGTTCGGCTTCGAGCTCACGGCCGAGGGGCAATCTCGTAAATAGCCGCATATTCGTGAGATTGCCACGGCGCTTCGCGCCTCGCAATGACGGCATGTGACTTTTTACCGTGAAAATCCCCCTCGGTCCCCCTTTGTTAAAGGGGGAGGAAGAAGGATAGGACGAAACTTCCCCCCTTTGAAAAAGGGGAGCCAGGGGGGATTCTCATGCGCGGGGGCGACAAAATTTCTATGTCATGAGCGTTTACGAGACCGTCAACTTCTCGGCTTAGAACAAATTCCCTCTTGTGACGAATGGTTTGTTGGTATAGGAGTTGCCGGTATTCGGGCAGTCGCCGATTTATCAAATCTGATAAATCCAAACCCTCGTCCAGCGTCGTGAGTTGACCGAGGATCTGGCACGGGAGATCTACGATCTTCACGTGGACGCGCCGTTGGAAAGAGGAGAACCGGAAGAGAAAAGTGTCGTGGACACTGCGCTCCAGTACGGAGCAACCGCCTACGATGCGGTCTACATCAGCCTGTCTCTCTCTGGAGATATCCCGCTCATCACCGCCGAAAAGACCACCACCGCCTGGGTGACCAAACTCCGCAGCCGGATCGAAGCTGTGAGGTAAGGCCTTCAGCGCTTGCCCGGATCGGCCCCCCTACCACGCAAGTCCTCAGATTATCGGTAGGTTCTTACGTTGACTCGGCCAGATTTTCGGAAATAGTGCACAAAACTCGCAAGTTTTGTGCATTATGGCTTTCCCTTGCCTCTAATACAGATGCTCCGGCCAATGAATGGCGGCTTCTTTCGTTTTGTTCAATAAACTAAAAAAACTAACAGCCTCACCACTCTGAGTTACGAGCCGGATAGTTCCTTGAAAAGACGCTGCAGCAGCTCTTGAACGCCAAGGTCTTCTGCCCATTTTTCAAGATAGGCTCTATCGAGATTGTCTCCCTGAACCTTCGCCACGTTCACAGCATCCATGAACTGTCTCTCAGACTCGCCAAGCTTGCTCCACTCCAATTTGGCCAGGATCACATCCTCAGATGTGGTGAACCATCTGAACTGCCCCAGAAAGACTCCCTTCTTGCGCCTGGAGAACTCCTGCTGGCTGAAGGGCCTGGCCTTCCTTACAATGAAGTCCACCTTGAACCCGGTCTGGAGATGAATCACATTGAACATACCGCGCCTGGAGACGGCCTCTGTTGCCGCCTCACGGCTCACATAGAACTCATCCCCGAGGCTGCGGACAAACTCATCTACGTTCCTCGCCCCTACCTCTATGACAATGTCCGCATCATATGTTGTTCGAGGTACGCCGTGTATGTTGCTCGCAAAGGAACCGGTAAGCATATAGTCGATTCCGCAAGCCTCCAGCTTGTTCAAAACGACTTGCAATGCCTCATCCGGGCTCATGGCAAAATCCTACTGGTTTCCGGGTAAGCGGCAAGGAAAAGCTCTTTGGGCAACGACAAACGAATGGTCTCAAGGCGGATTTGTTTCTCGTTATAGTTAGGGTGGCGACTGCGCACGCCTTCTTCCAGGAGTTTCCTGGAGATGCGGGACAGCTCAAGAGCAGCCGCAAGACGAGCCTCGGGGCCCATTCGCCTCAGGATTTCGATCTGCTTTGTTTCGGCTTCTCTGGATGTATCTCGCATGATCACTCACTCCTTAGAGTTTCCTGATTTTCGGGGAAGCCTATCTTTATCGTGTTGATATGTCAAGACAAACAAAGGAAAACCCGCACTCGAATGGGCAAATCACAAACTCTGTTTTTTTGACAATCAATCTCTTTAATGATACCCATATAAAACCCCTTAACCCTCGTTATATTTGCACACAGATCTTCACCGATTGACACAGATTACAAAAATCAGTGCTAATCTGTGTTAATCCGTGTCCAATTCCCCATGAGTTTCAAGGCCAAACATGCGCCTCTCTGATGCCGCCCACGAATTGAAGGATGTAGAGCACTTCCTCAATGCCGTTTGCCCCATCGTCGTTGATGTCGCTTCTCCTGAAAACGGCCGGGGCGCCCTGACTTTTGCTGACGATTTGAAGAAAAAAGTAGAATCGGGTCACCATCTTGATTAGTGACGCAAGGGCGAACTCATGAGTCAATAATCAAGATTTCACCCCGGTAACAAGATGGAAGGGCGTTTCGAGCTCGATGCGCTGGACATGGACATCGCGGAAGCCAAGAGCGTGGAGCTGATCGGTGTAGAGATCAGGGGAACGGAAGGAGCGGAAGAAAAGCAGGAAGGGGATCATGGAGTAGGGTGGGGTTGTTCCCGCGATTTCGATCGGGCCTCGCTCGAAAATGAGGAGGGTCCCTCCGGGCGCCAAGGCCTCCCTCGCTCTCGCGATAAAATGCTTTGCCTCCCGCTCCGGCCAGTCGTGGAGCATGGACTTGAACGTGATCAGGTCACGCCCCTGAGGTAGCGGATCCACCAACGCGTTCCCCTTCAGGAAGGTGATCCTGCCCGCTTCGGGTTCGGACCGGATGTGTTCGAGTCCCACATCGCAGACCACGGGGAGGTCAAAGACCGTCGCCTCGATACCCGGATGTGCCTTGCAGACCCGGAGCGCGAACTCGCCGCTGTTTCCACCGATGTCCAGCATGCGCCGGTGCCGGCTGAAGTCGTAGTGCTTCAGGCAGACTTGAGCCTCGTACTTTGTCAGGGCGGTCGTGATCCGCACCCACCTTTTAGTCAACTCATAGTTTTCAGGACCTTGCTCCAGGGACCGGCCGTAGCAGAACAGCTCAAAGGTCCTGGAGTCTTGGCCGAATTGCTGAGGACGGTGAACCAGGGTCGTCAAATGATCGATCACATCGGGGGCGACGAAGTTCGCAAATTCGACCTTTGCTTCCAGCAAGTCGCGGAACTTCAACGCCCGGATGAACAATTGGGTGAGCTTGATTTTCCCCTTGTATTCTTCAATGACCTGATTCGCCGCGATCAGATCGAGCAGAAACCGCAGACCCCGTTCATCACTCCCAAGAGCCCTCCTCAGATCATCGAGGTGAACACCCGGATTTTGGAGGATATAGTCGATCAGCCCCAATTCAAAAGCGGTGGCTAATGCTCGTGCATCAACCAGGCTCTTCAGGAAGTCATCGACGCAGAGGTACTCTAGCTCTGTAGATCTATCTCCAGTCTGGTTTACCACCACAGGGAATTCCCTCTTTTGCACAGCGCTTTGTCACTGTCACAGGAAGCCTCTCAAAGAGATTGCCACGGCGCTTCGCGCCTCGCAATGACGGTTTCTGGCTTTTTACAATTTCATCATATATGGCGCCTCAGAAAAACCCGTAATAGCCGCTTTTCAGAATGATGACCTCATTGCCCTCGGTGCGGTAGTCAAACCCTACGTCATATTGGAGGTGGTCCAGCGCGGATCTGTTTCCTTCCACAAAGGAAACGATCTCTCCCGGGTAGTTCAGTCGTTTGAGAAAAAAGACAAATTGGTCCACATTGATTCCGGAAAAGTAAATGCAGTCCGTGTTCTGCTTGTTGGCCGCGCAGATTCTCTTGCAGCTTCTCAACTCGGGCCAGACAATCTGGTCTATGGTGATTCGCGAAGGGTCCACGTGGGCCGAGCAAAACACCTTGTTCAGCAGCCCCTTCATCTCAGTCATCGGGTCGAAGAAAAAATAGAAGTTTTCGAGTTTCCTTCCCTTGGCAGACAGTGAATAGCTGATTCCCGAAGAGACCGTGCTCGCGGTGTTGCCGATCTACATGTGGATCTCGTCGAGGTCTCTCTCGCCTGACAGGAGATCGTCGTCGATGTCGATGGAAAACATGAAATAGGGTTGGGTCTCCACGGCCTGAATGCGGCAGGGAATCACCGGCCTGAGGGTTTCCAGGATTCTGGTGATGGACCTTTCTCGCTGAACCCTTCGGTAGTCGTAGAAATAGAACTCCCATGCAACCCTGCTTCCCTGCTGTTTGAGTCCCCACACCGTCCAGGAATACCCGATTCCTTCCCGGATGGTCCGGACCAGCTCGAAGGCTTTTTCGTGGATCTTGAACAAATCAAAGGACTGGAACAACAAGTTGACAGATCGAAGTTTGTTTCCGAAGGGGACAGCCGGCTTGTACTCGTATAAACAGTAATCGAAAAACACATCTTGTTTCGTCGTGTATTCCAAACCACCCTTTCGTTGCACGAAGCCGGTTTCCGGTCCCGGCTCCCCTTTTCCGATCGGCCAAAGGAGATCTCTTTCGTCCCCGAATTTTTGGACATAGGCCGCGGAGAGTCCCCAGCATGATTTTGCCTCACATCGATCCCTGTAGACGCAGCCGCCGAACCGGTTTTCCCGGAATCGTCGCCAGTACGCTTCGTCGATCAGCGTCATGGGCAGCCCGCCGTCGAAATAGCCCGGTTCTCCGATGGAAAGGCATTCCGGGAAGTTCTTCAGGACTAGTGGTTTGCCTGCGTTCTTGAGTGCGTGCAGGGCCTCGGGAAGCAATTCGCGGAAATCCTTCATGCTCACGAGAAGATCCCTGGAATCCTTGCTCTCCATGGGAAAGAAGTTCCATAAATGGATCTCGCTGAAGGCCTCCTCTCCCAGCATGACCAGCAGATGAGGAATCTCCGTGAAATTCGTTTTTGTGAGCACGGTGTTGGAAATGACATTCACCTCAAACTGTCCCAGGTTGCAGACGGCTTCCATGGTCTCCCTGAACGAACCCGGCGTCCTCGTGATTGCATCGTGGGTCCCCCTCGAGCCCCTGGATGCTGACAAAAAACTCGTTGACCCCGGAATCGATCAGGGTCTCAAGGTATGCCCTGTCGCTCAATCTTCTCCCGTTTGTCTGGATCTGGATCTTCTTGAACCACCCCAGGGAGGCGGCGAAACGAACGTATTCGCCCAGTTCAGGAAAGGTGGTGACCTCCGCCCCTGATAGAACGAGATTTTCGTACTTGCCTTCCTTCTTGAGGCTGATGTCCAGGTTTTTGAATGTCTCGAAATCGATGAAGGGGAGTTTTTTTTTCAAGCCGGCCAGCATGCAGATGGTGCAGTTGTTGTTGCACCCGTACCAGATGGGAATGGTCACATACTGGGTGAGATCGATTCTACGGTGCATCCCGTCCGCCGTTCCTACCCTTGCTCTTGTCATGTCTCACCCCCTCCCCTTACCCCTCCCACCAAGGGAGGGGACGGTGTTGGGAGAACGCCATTTAAGTCCCGGTAAGAAATGATTGTAGCAAATACCGTTTCCAGATCCAAGTAAGAGATTGTATAATATGGCACATGAAACACCATGATCAGCCAGGACAATTGATTCTTGAGCTCGTCGATGCTCTTGGTATCGATTACGCCTTTGAGCGCTCTTTCAAGTTTTCCGGGAATGCTCTCCTTGGCAACCGTTTTCTGCTCGCCATTAAAAAGACCAGGATAGGGGAAGAAAAACGACACGGCAAAATAATCGGCATCTGCGAAAGAATGGGTATGCCGCGCGAATTCTTAGAAGCCTTTGAAGAGAACCTGCCTGAAGCGGACACTGTGGACTTTGGTTTTGAAGAAAACAAAAGGGATGGTGTCTACAAGGTCTATCTGGACTTCCTGTCCAAATGGAAAAAGGGGGCCGCAGGCACGCCGGGTGAATGCGACCCCTTCGTCATGTTCTTCGGCTACAAGTGGGACACTCGGGACCCTGGGAAAAGGGCATTGGCAAAGTACGTCTGGTATCCATCCCTCTCCTTTGAACGCATCACCGAAGAGTTTTCAAAGATCTTCCAAGGCCGAAAGCATCTGGAGCCCTTGCAAATAGCCAAGGATCTCATGGCCGCGGTCTCGAAGAAAACAACCCATGACCATGTCTATTATCTCGAAGTCACGGAGGAAAACACCCCGCGAAGGTCATTTGACATCAACATCTACAAAGCAGGTTTACAGCTTAAGCAGGTTTATCCCTTACTAGCCAGAACCTGTGAGCACTATTCCATCCCTGCCGAGACCTTCCACGGGGTGTACAACCCTGTAAGGACAAAGGCCTTCGGCCACCTATCCGGAGGGATAAGCCGCGAGGGCGAGGATTTCCTCACAGTCTACTATGGGCTCCAGGAGATCGTGAAGAATCAATAGCCGAATCATCTGCGTTCTCTTGATCCGGACTTGTTCTTCTCCACCCATGCGCCTGCAAGAGTTATCTTGATGTCGCTGTTCGGGTTGTTCTGCTCATGGTTGCCGGCAAGAGCCGTCACAAAGCTCTTTACCCAGGAAGCGCACGCGGAAAGCCCCGGCTTCTGGCAAGCCCCGTTCCCGGGGATGGGGCAATCATGCTTGTTAGACCAGTCGATCAGCTTGTCGTCACCGGTTCCCCCATCAAGAAGATCTTTTCCCGAGCCACCATAGAGCCTGTCGTCACCCAGGCCGCCAAACAACTGATCGTTGCCGCTTTCGCCGTACAGGCAGTCGTTGCCCTCATCCCCTCTCAGCACATCATTCCCGCTGCCGCCGATCAGCTTGTCATCACCCAGGCCGCCGGACAACTGATCGTTGCCGCTCTCTCCGTCCAGCCAGTCGTTGCCCTCATCCCCTCTCAGCACATCATTCCCGCTGCCGCCGATCAGCTTGTCGTCACCCAGGCCGCCGGACAACTGATCGTTGCCGCTGTCTCCGTCCAGGTAGTCGTTGCCTTCTCCACCTGCCAGGGCATCATCACCGCATCCACCGAGCAGCTTGTCATTGCCGCTGTCCCCAAACAACTGGTCATCACCCCAGCCACCGTAGAGGTAGTCATTGCCGTCGCCCCCTTTGAGCACATCATTCCCGCTGCCGCCAATCAGCTTGTCGTTGCCTTCTCCACCTATCAGCATGCTCGGACCCCGGCCTGCCTGGAGATAATCGTCACCCGAACCGCCGTCCATGAAAACCGGCAGGTCGATGTTGCCGGCGACCCAGGCCCGGTCGTCGCCGTCACCCAGGACGATATGGATGCCTTCGATTCCGGCAGCATCGAAGGTCCGAACATGGCAGCGGTCCGTCAGGAAATCGGCGCAGACTGCGATCTTGTTCCAGCCCGCCTTGGTGATATGCACGTAGTCCTTGTCAGCCGTGCCGGCGACATAGAGGATACCATCGTGCACTGCGGCGCCCGTGATCATGGCTATGGCCGAATCTGAGGCGGTTCCGCCGTCGTCGTCAGTCACCGCAACCGTTATATTGAAAATACCGCCAAGGGTATAGGCATGGTCAGCCACGATGGACCGGCTGCCCGTCACCCCTGCGATTTCGTCACTCGTGCCGTCACCCCATTCGATCAGGGCGGCCCACTCGTCGAGGACTCCCGGATCAAAGAAGGTGCAATAGAGAGTCACGGCTTCGCCTTGTGCCGCCAGCGGCGGATCAATCACCAAGGACGTGATCATCGGGGCTACGTTTTGCACCGTCACGTCGATCGTGTTCGCAGCAAACGTCCCGTCTTCGTCCGTCGCAGTCGCAAGGATCGTGTACGCGTTCAGGCCGTCGGCATAGACGTGGCTCACTTCAGTTGGATTCCCGGAAACCGTTTCGAGGAGGCCGTCACCCCAGTCGACGCTCCACTCGCTGATCGCGTCATCCCCCGGATCGCTGGAAGACAGGTTCAGCGTGTAGGACGATCCCTCGTCCGCTTCCGATTCACCCGCGATCACAAGCATAGGCGCCACATTGTTGACCATCAAATCGAAGCTCGTGGTCGTGAAGGCTCCGTCGCTGTCCGCGGCCGTGATCGTCACCGTCTGCCTATCATCCGGCCCGTCCGCCGTGGCAAAGGACCAGGTCCAGGTTCCGTCGCCCTGTTCAATCGAGCCGATTGACGCCGTGATGGTCACATCGTCCAAACCAGGATCCGAGAAGGTCCCGGCATTCAGCGCTATCTCACCTTCATCCACCGTCACAAGGCCCGTGTCCGAAACCACACTCGGTGCCACGTTGTTCACGGTCACGGTAAGCGTGTCTGTGCCCACACCCCCGTCATCATCCGTTACGGTCAGGGTCACCGTATATTCGCCGTCGTCTGCGTAAACATGGTCAGGTGCCAGCGTTCCGGCGGCAGTAGTCCCATCGCCGAAATCCCAAAGGAGGGTATGAGTGTCCAGGGTACCGGGATCCGTGAACAAGCCGCTGAAAGAGAATGCCTGGCCTTCATCCACGGTCTTATCCTCGCCTGCAGCCACCATGGGCGCCACGTTGTTCACATCGAGCCCCATCGTGGCAATGCCGGTGCTGCCGTCATCATCCGTCACTCGCACCGCCACGGTATAGGTGCCATTGTCCATCCATGCATGGGTAACGGTCGTTCCGGTGGCATCATCATATTCACCGTCCTGATCCAGATCCCATTCATAGGCGACAATCGCATCGGGATAGGAAGCGGAGCCGCCGGCGTCAAAGGTCCCGGGTGTTCCTTCGTCCAGCAAGGTTGGACCGGTTAGGGCCGCGATGGGAGCCATGTCCGTGATCGTCACGGTATGGGAGATCATATCCGTGGAACCATCTTCGTCTGTCACCGTCAGGCTCACCTCGTAGGTGCCGTCATCCATGAACATGAAGACGGGGTTCTGCTCGGTGCTGGTTCCCATTCCGGAAAAATCCCAGGACCATCCAACGATAACGTCTGGTGCGGAAGTGGATCCGTCCGTGAAGCTGACTGAAGATCCCTCGGCCTGGGGCTCCGGCTGCCACCCAAACGCTGCCGTCGGGCGTAGATCATTGACCATGACCTGGAAAGTCGACACACCGGTGGCGCCCTCGTCGTCCTCCACGGTCAGTTGCACCGGATAGACGCCGTCGTCTGAATAAACGTGACTTACCTCGGACAAATCGACGCCCGTCAAGAAATCCGAGCCGTCGCCAAAATCCCACGTGTACGTGAGCTGTTCGTCGTCCGGATCCGTAGCGGTTGCCGATAAGTCAAGCAGGCTGCCTTCGTCAACATACTGGTCGTCAACGGGCTGGATTGAAGGCGCATCATTGACCTCTCCCACGCTAAGATAGACGGCGACGACCCCTGAGTGGTCCACACCGTCGCTGACCCGGTAGCCGAATCCATCTTCTCCGCTGAACTCAGGGTTCGGCGTGTACGTAAAGGAGCCGTCATCATTGAGATTGACCGTTCCATTGGCCGGCGGTTGAACGAGTTCCGCCGTGAGGTTATCCCCATCCGGGTCGGTATCGTTGTAGAGCAAGCCGTCCTGAGCCCCAACCGCCAGTGGCGTGTCTTCCAGGACATTGAAGTGATCCTCATTGGCCACGGGCTTGTTGTTGGCCACCTGCTGCATCTGGTCGGCCAGGGCCGCATCGCTCATCATGGTCCGAACAGCCTCTTCCACCGCAGCCCCATATGTCTCGCCGCCTGCACCGACGGTAGATTCGAAATCGGCCAGGGCCTGTTCCTCTTCCCCGGGTTGCTGCTCACCATCACCGTCGACACGGTTGATGAACTCCACCAGGTCCGTCGACCCCTCGGGCAGGTCCACATCCTCGTCGTCGACGATCGCCTTGATCACTCCGGCCAGCTTTCGGACCTGCTGCTTCACCTCCGTAGGGTTGCTCTCCAGCTCGTCCTGGAAGGCTGCATACTCAGCCTCTTCCACGGTTCCGTCGTCGTTATCGTCCATGAGAGCGAACACAGCCGTGGAGATGTTGGTCACCTTCAAATCCGCTGTCTCGGAGTAGTCGACCTGGTTGTCGTCCCCGGCAAACCCGAGAAGTTCTCCCACGGTTGCGGTCAGCGACAGCAGTCGGATGCCGGTGCCCGGCACCACCGCCTCGATCAGGAACCGATCGTCCGGCCCGACCTGGCCGCTTGCAAGCAACTCTTCTATATCCAGCTTGATCGAGAAGGTGCCTTCCTTTCCTTCCTCATCGGATGAAGTTGTCGGCCCTGCGACAACCGTCCCATTCACGCTGACGGTGACCGTCGCGTTTGGGATCGCGTCGTCATAGATCAAGCCTTCGAAGGTGACGATCCGCTTGACTTTGACGGACACGGTTGCCGGATTGGAAAAGAACTCGCCGTCGTAGGCCCTGTAAGTGAAAGTATCTGTCCCATAGAACCCCTGAGTCGGCGTGTAGGTGAAGGAGCCGTCCCCATTCAGGGTCACGGCACCGTTGATTGGCTGGGCCGCCACCTCTGCCTGGAGCGTGTCATTCTCGGCATCGGTGTCGTTAGACAGGACCCCCGATGTCGCGTCCACCGATATCGGGGCGTTCTCGTCTATCTCGTAAGCATCGCTCATAGCTAAGGGCGTTGTGTTCCAGACGTTGCCGAAGGCAACCCCCTCCGTCACTGTGCCGAGATTTGCAAAGGTGACGGATCGGGCCGTGCTGCCTCCCGTGACCCGCTGCCCGGCAGGCGGCACCTCCACCACGGTGTACGTCAACTGAGCCGTGAGCCCCGTGAAAGCGTACTCGCCGTTGACATCCGTATACGTGACCGGTTCCCCAGCGTCCTGCTCCCCGTTCTGGTTGTCGTCGAGGAAGAGCTTGACCCCGTCCAGGCCTTTCTCGCCCTCATCGTGTACCCCGTCCCCGTCCAGATCCGCATAGCTCGTACCGTAGATTGCATTGGCGCCCACGGTGAAATCAAAGCGGACCTCATCGCTCCGTCCGCGCCAGTCTTGCAGGAAGGATGGGCCGTCGTGGGCCGTGACCGTGATGCGGGCCGTACCTGCAAAGCCAGGCGCAGGAGAAATCACTAGCATGTAGCCATCAGTAGAGACCTCCACACCCGGGTCATCGCTCACGGCACCGGTGATCAAGAAAGGATCGCCCTCATCCAGGTCCATGCCCGAGACGAGCAGACTGGTTCGCCCGCCGCTGGATTCGTCAAAGATGTAAGCCGCTCCAGGGCCGTACTCCGGAGCCCCCACGATAGCCATATCACCGGACAAGCAGACAGAGTCGCCGAATTGCTCATTGTTCGAACCTCCGTCCGACGCCGTCAGCTTGGCGACCTCCTCCCATCCTCCAGCGTCGCTGAAGCCGAAAACATAGGCCGCGTCGGAGTCGCCCCAAGGGGCGGTGCTCACAATGGCCCTGTCACCGGAAAGAGATACCGAATTGCCGAAGCCGGCTTCAGGATGACCGTCCGACGCCGTCAGCTTGGCTGCCTCCACCCACCCTTCAGCATCGCTGAAGCCGAAAACATAGGCCGAGCCGGAGGCACCGCCCAGATCGTCGTCTCCACGCGCGCTCACGATCGCCCAATCGCCTGACACGGAAACCGAATCGCCAAACGCATCCCAAGCCACGCCATCCGAAGCGAGCAGCTTGGCTACTTGCTCCCAAAGGCCCGAGCCGGTCTCCTGGAATATGTAGGCCGAGCCGGAATAACTCCCTTCCTCCCGATAATGCGTGCCCACAATCACTCTATCCCCGGAAATCGCCACGGAATAGCCAAAGCGATCCGAAGCCGCGCCATCCGAGGCCGTCAACTTCGCCCTCTGCTCCCATACCCCCGAGCTGGACTCCTGAAAGATGTACGCCAAGCCGGACTCCGCGCCCAGATCGTCGTCTCCATACGCGCCTACGATCGCTGTCTCACCGGACAGGGAAACCGAATTGCCGAAAAAGTCATAGGCTGCACCATCCGAGGCCGTCAGCTTGGCGGTTTCGGTCATGTCGGCCCAGCCCCCTGAGGGCTTCTCAAAGATGTATGCCGAGCCGGAGTTTGTTCCCCGGTCGTCGTCCAAATATGCACCCACCACGGCCGTGTCACCGTCGATCGCCACGGAATAGCCAAAGCGATCCGAAGCCGCACCATCCGAAGCCGTCAGCTTGGCCGTCTGTACCCATACGCCCTGGCTGGTCTGCTCAAATATGTAAGCCGAGCCGATGCCATTGTAGTAATCATAGGCGCTCACAATCGCTGTGTCACCAGACAGGGACACGGATTCGCCAAAGCGATCATAACTGGAACCCGCCGGTGCCGTCAGCTTCACAAGCTCTCCCCAGTTCGAAGCTACGGGACCGATGGGTTCGATCTCAGGCGGACTGTTCGGCGTGTAAGAGACACCTGCCGCAACCTCGGGGAGGGCAAAGACATCGCCAAAGGATTCAGGAAGACCGCCTTCCACGAGGAAGAGAACTTCTCCATTATCAAGCGTTTCGAAGCCGGGATCGGTTCCGACAAGAATATCCGTCCCATCCACCGTGCCCCCAAAGGTGAAGAAACTCGTGTCCTCAGGGATCAGGGTCGCATAGACTTCAAAGGCCTCGAGGGCCGTCAGGGCGGCCGCGCCTCCTCCTCCGAACATGGGGTTCGTCCCTAGGCCTCCCAAAAGAAGCTCGTGAACGTAGCCGTCAGCACTTGCGCCCAGGCGCGGATTCACCAGCGCCTGGGCGGTAAGATTCGCCATGAGCAGCATATCGTACCCAACAAAATCAACGTCAAACCCGGTCGGGCCCAAATCGACCCGGATCAAAGCCGCACCAGCTTCGGTCGGCGCACCGACCAGCACCATGGCCGAAAGCAGCTCCCGGGCATCCAGTCCGGTCAGGCCGAACAGCTCCGCGCCGCCCACAAGGCCAGGGATGTAAGGCGTTGTGCCGCTGTCGGCCAGGAATGGGTTCGCTCCCTGTGATCCTGAGAAGATCTCGACACTGGCGAGGATGTCCGAGTTTCCAAAGGTCACCGGCGTGTTGTCACCGAAGAGGAACCGACCGGTACCACCCTGGCTTCCCCCGCTGCCGCCGGAGGCGTCTACGGTCAAGTCCGCTGCCTGGACCACGGAGCCGAAGAGCTTTACTGTGCCGCCTGCGCCGCCGCCCCCGGTTCCACCGCTGCCGCCGCTGCCCCCGAACCCGCCGCTGCCGCCTGCACCGCCCCAGCCGCCATCACCTCCATCCGCTCTGTAAACACCGGAAGACCCGGCCGTTCCTGCCGTACCCTGAGTCCCGCTGGAACCGCCCATGCCGGGGCTCCCATCAGCGCCCATCGCCAGAAAGTCGGATTCGCCGACGTTGATGCGGCCGAGGGCAACGATCTCAAGGGCGCCGCCGCCGGCTCCACCGCTGCCGCCGGCTCCGCCCGCACCGCCAATGCCACCCGTGCCTCCGCTTCCACCCGTGCCGCCGGCGCCGCCGCTTTCACCGGAGTAGATGGTGCCTCCGCCTTCGCCGCCTCCGCCGCCGCCGCCGCCTGCACCGGCGGCGCCACCACCGCCGCCGCCGGAACCGCCGCTGGCGCCGCCGCCGCCGGAACCGCCCCCGGAGATTGCGGGACCGGTCGCGACGTTGAAGCCGCCTTCACCATACCCTCCGGCGCTGCCTTGTCCACCGATCCCGCCGGTGGCGCCACCGGTACCCGTTTTCCCTGGAGCCCCGTCATGCCCCTCCGGGCTGCTTGTGCCTCCACCGCCGCTCCCGCCGGCTCCGCCGGGTCCCCCAAGAACGATTCCCCAGAAGCTTGCATTGAAGCCGCTTTCACCCGCGACACCACCTGCACCGGCCGCTCCGGCCGCTCCGCCACCCGCCGGATTATTGAATGCATCGCCCAGGGCATCACTTCCGCTGCTTCCGGATACGCCGCCGGTGCCTGCTGCGCCGGGTGTGCCCGTAGAACCGCTGGTTCCCGCAGCACCGCTCGAGCCACCGCTCCAGAAGTCTGCGCTGCCGCCGGCTCCTCCTGCTCCACCGGCGCCGCCGACGCCGCCGGTTCCGCCTGTGCCCACAGCCAACTGAGCATCTGCGCCGCTGCCCGGTGTGCCGCCGCCCGGGCCGGGCTGGATCCCTGATGCGGACAGATCGAAGACAGCCCCGTCGTCGATGAAAACATTATTTGAGACCTGAATGGACAGAGCCCTGGAACCGACCACCCGGATCGTGTCCCCGGGAATGTTGAGGTCGCCGTCAATCTTCATGACGGCCATGCCGTCCACGAACTCGCGGGTGTAAGACGCGCCGTAGAAGGTGTCCCAGATGGCACCGTCGCTCTCGATGGTCAGGTCGTCGGTGTCAATCGTGACGACCTGGGTCTCTCCGGCAGGCTCAAGGGCCGTGGCCAGGTACATCTCGTGGGCCCGGTTGTCCAGCGGGTTGTACTCGAGCCGCAGGGTGTTCAGGTTGGGCAGAGCAGGTTCCACGCTGCGCAGACGAATCGCGTCGGCTGCAAAGATCCCGGTTTCGGCATCCCGGATCGAGATCTCCACGCGATCGGACTCGGGTGACACGGTCACCGTGCCCACGACCTGCCAAGGCTGCCCGCCCTCCACGAAATCCCCGGGCTGAACAGTCTGATCAACCGTCCCAAGCAGGTTGGGGGCCGTCAGGTACAGGGCCTGCCCGTCCTCGAGCACTTCCGTGCGCGCAAGCAGATCCTCACCCCCAGTGGAGGCTGCCAGGGCAAAGAATCCTGTTTCCTCCGGCACGAGGGTCGCATAGACCTCAAAGCCTTCGAGCTGGAAGAGCGTCATGTTCTCCGACATAAAGGCCCCGCCCACAATAGACGTCTCGAGTCTCTGGAGAGGCGTCAATGCAGCGTGCTCCCCGGCCCGCAACTGCGGGTTGGCGAGGGCCTGGTCGGTCAGGTTGACAAACAAAACGAGGTCATAGCCCAAGAAGTCGGCGCCGAAACCGAACCCTTGCGGCCCGAAGTCCACCCGCACCAGGGCCGCCACAGCCCCCTCCGGAGCCGCATCGAACAAGGCATCCCCGAAAAGCTCCGCGGCCACATGAACGGTGGCGGGATCGCCGAAGAGGGTCGCGTCGATCAGGCCGTAGGGCGCCGCATCCCCAAGGAGGTCGGACAGGTAAGGCGTGTCGAGGCCTCCTGCAAAGTCGTTGAGGCCGCGCAGGCCGTCGAAAATCTCCGGATCCTGAGCCTTAACCGTCCAGCCCTCGCCGAGGTCATCCAGCTCCTCCGCCTCGTGGACGTCGGTGAATACATTGCTTCCAAGGAGGAAACGCCCGTCCTGGCCGGTGACGCCCGCGTTACCCGCCCCGTCCGATCCTCCGGAACCGCCCGAGACATCGATCTCGAGTTCGCTCACACGCACCACGGAACCAAAGAGCTTGATCGTGCCGCCGGCTCCGCCGCCGCCTGCGCCACCGGCACCACCTGTACCGCCCGTACCGCCTGTGCCTCCGGTTCCGCCGGCACCGCCCCGTCCTGCGGAACCGCCGCCTGCAAAGCCTGCCTGCCCGGCACTGCCGGCCATACCCGCGCTGCCCTGGTTTTCCGTCCCCGTCGCCTGACCGTCTTCACCGGCACTTCCCAGCGCCGCGAAGTCAACGGATTCCACGAAGAGCCGGCCGTAGGCCACGATTTCCATGGCACCGCCGCCATACCCACCGGCGCCACCTTCGGCGCCTGTGCCGCCCGTGCCACCGACACCACCCGTGCCGCCCGTGCCGCCTGTGCCGCCCCGGCTCCCGCCGGACCAGAAACCGGCCTCGGAGCCGCCGCCACCGCCGCCGCCCGAACCGCCGCTTCCGCTGCCGCCGCCGCCTCCTCCGGAACCACCGGCGCCGCCGCCACCTGCACCGCCGCCGGAGATCAGAGTCGGGTCACTCGGGTCACCCAGGTTCAGGCCACCGCCGCCGCTGCCACCCGTGCCGCCCGTGCCGCCCGCATCGCCGGCATCACTGCTGCCCGTGCCGCCCGTGCCGCTATTGTATCGACCGCCGCTCCCGCCGGTCTGGCCATAACCCTGAATCCCGCCTGCGCCTTGGGCACCTGACAAGCCACCTGTGCCCCCGCCGGAGGGGTTGTTCAAGCCGCCGTCGCCTGCCGTTCCTCCTGCCCCCGTAACACCAAGGCTCCCCGGGTCTCCGGAACCGCTTACCTTGCCTGTGGAACCCCAGGCTCCGTCACCGTAAGGAGCGCTTCCACCTGCGCCTCCAATGCCGCCGCCCCCGCCTGTGCCGCCGCGCGTGGCGCCGGCCCCGCCGGCCCCACCCGTGCCTTCTTCTCCGGGCTGCGAACCGCCACCGGGGCCTGCTTCCTCAGCCGTGGCCGAAAGGTCGAACACGGCATTGGGATCAATGAAGACATCCTGAGAGACCTGGATGGAAAGCGCGTTTGAACCCACGACTTTGATGGTGTCGGCGGGAATCTGGAGATCGCCGTCAATGAGAATCGTGGCGATCCCGTTCTCGATCCTGCGCTCGTAGGATACACCGTAGAAGGTGTCCCAGATGCCGTCCTCGTCGGCATCCCATGGGCTGTCTTCTTCGCTCCATATAGAGAGGTCGTCGGTGTCGATGGTTACGGTCCGGCCGCCGGCCTGGGCAACCGGATCAGAGGGTGCCGAGAGGTCATCTTTAAAGAAGTTTGCCAAGTCCACGACCGGGCTCTGGGCCATGACCGTGTATTTGACGCTCGCGCTCCTGCTCTCCGCCTCGGGCCAGGTGACCAGGACCTCGTAGTCACCCGGGGCAAGGCCCTCGAAGGTCCAGAAGGCCCCGAAGAGCTCGCCGTCCTCGCCCACGTAGCGGAACCGGTAGTCCCCTTCGAAGGCGGCATCTACATCGTTCACGTTGCCCGTAAATCCGGACCCTTCCTCACGGTAGCCCGGATCGCCGTCGTCGATGAGCCGCTGGCTGAAAAGGGGCTCCACATCGCTGACCATGTTGTATCGGAGGTCGAGCAGTTCCAGGTCGTGGAGACCCGCCAGGGGCTTGACGTCCTCAACGGCGTTGTGGCTTAGGCTCAGGACTCTTAGTTTGTCGAGACCCGCCAGACCGGTGATATCCGAGAGCGCCGTTGCTTCCGGCGCAGGTCCGGCGATCAGGCGCTGCACAGGCTGACCTGAAACCTGGTAATCCAGGTGCACACCCGCATAGCCTCCGCACTCGAAGAATTCAACCCGCAGATCGTGGAGACCCGTGTCAAGGGTTATGGTGTTGGATACGGTTCGATACGGTGCTATCCAGGGGTTGTTGATGACCAGGTCGCCATCAATGTACAACCGGCTTCCGTCGTCGCTGCCGAGGAAGAAGGTCACCTCCAGGGCTTCCGCACCTTTTGCATTGACGAAGAACTGACCCTCCCAGCTTGCTGCAAAGTTATCAGAGGGAAGACCCGACGCCCACGATCCCGCGGTGTTAGGCTGATACACGGCCTGATCCATGCGGGTGAGCACCGGCGTCAATGCTCCAAAATCGGGGAAGCCCGACACACTGCCTCCGGGAACGTAGAATTGTGCCGTGAGGCCAGCCTCTGTGATGGTGACCGCCGAAGGCTGCGTCGAAAGGGTCCCATCGATGCTGAGGAACTCGAGCTGTGTCAGGTTCGCCAGACCCACCCGGGAGCCGGCCGGGCCATAGTAGGGGGCCGGCTGGAGGATGGACGTGCCGTCCAGGCTCAGGTGACGGAGCGACGTGATCTCGCCCAGGTACTCGACGGCGCTCTCCTTCTCGTACCCGCGCTCATCAACGATCCCGGGGCGGACTTCGGTCACGTTGGTGTTGAAGTCGAGGCTCAGGCTCTCGAGACTGATCATGCCGACCACGTCGCCCCGGTTGTCCCGCCTGGGAACCAGGGGAAAAAGGTCGCTGATGTCATTCCCGGACAGAGCAAGAGACGTGAGCCCTACGGCATGCTCGATGCCGCTGAGATCCGTGATCCCCTGACCCGAAAGGTTGAGACGTTTGAGCCCGGCCAGGTCGGATGCATAGATGGGCTCGTGTACCTGCGGCGCGCCCGTAAAGGAAGCCGTGGTGGGCAGCCCGAGGGCCTGCGCCACAAGACCTTGGAGCAGCGGGTCTGCAAATTGCGCTTCGGGATCGGGCTCGAAGCGGGGCCGATCGCTGTACTCCTCCAGAGACACATCCGTCCCCGGCGCCTCGTCGGCCGTGCGGTCCCGGATCTCGATCGCCTCGCCCACGAACCGGTCCACACCGCTGCCACCGTACAGGCGGTCCAGGTCGTGGTTCCCGATCAGGATGTCTTCGCCCTCACCCCCGTAGATCGAGTCGCGGTCGGGCGACCCGTCAGATGCATGGGTGTTGCCGCTGATGGGCGGCCGGATGTTGATCTCGAAGGCCAGGGATCCATCCTGCTCAGCACCGTCCGGGTTGTAAACCTTGAGGAAATAGGTGCCCGCCTCGAGCGCGCGCATGGAGAGGGTGCCGCGTCCCCCGGCAATCAGCTTTCCTTCAGCGTCATAGAGGTCACCTACCACGCCGACCGTGGCTGTTTCCACCTGGAGGGCGGCTCCGGGCTCGCCCGTGAGCTGCGGCCTGAGCACGCCGATCAGCGCCGTTTGAGCGGCACCCACCGGCTCTTCGAGCCTGATGGTGAGCCGGGTGTAACCGTTTTCCAGGGCCAGCCGCACCGATCTCGTCAGGTTGATCTCGAACCGGGTCTCTCCCGTGTTCAGTTCCACCAGTTGCTTGAGAGCCTCCGCACTGCTCGCATCCCCCACCGTGACCTCACCGTCCCCTTCCCCTTCCACCACGCTCAGGGCAAACTGCACGGACTCCGCCACCGGTTGAGCCAGGGGCAGCGACAGCGTCACCGAGCGAAGGGCCAGAGGATCATCCACAAGAGGAAGCAGGCTCACCAGGTCGAATTCGAACACGCCGACGTGGCCGCTCCCCACCAGGGTGACCTCTTGTGCCTGGCCGTCCACGGTGAGCGCGAGATCCCGGCGCACCTCGTAGTCGGTGCCCGCTCCAGAATCTTCGTCACGGAGTGTGGCTTGATCCGTGGCAGGGATGTCAAACATTCGGTCGGTGCTGTCCGGAGTCAACTGGATGATGTTGTTGCTCCGGCCGTCACCCAGGGTGGTAAACCGGTACCACTTGACCTCGCCCGGATCCAGGGTGAAGTCATCCCCCTCGCTGAAAGGCTCCGGTCTTCCGGTGCCCCGGTCAACGAGGTAAAAGCCGCTCCCCGTGATTTCGCGGTTACCGAGTTCCACGAAATCAGCCGGGAGCTCTAAGGCACGGGCTTTGCCGTGAACGGCGTAGATCTTGCCTGCATCGGCCCGCAGCCCTGTCTCCGTTGCGTCTGCACGATCGGCACCGATCAGCAGGTCATCGATCCGGTCGTCGTTGATGTCCATACCGGGCACCATGGCCAGCCTTCCGAAGCCGTCGCCGTTCCTCTCCCCTCCGAGCACTGAATCCGCATCGGTCAAGATCAGGTCGCCTGGCCGGTCGCCGATGCCGAAGAAGACATGGACCTGGCCTTTCCACTGGGCATATTGCGTGTTGGAAGGAAGCCCGATCGCGAGGTCCATGAGGCCGTCCGCGTCAAAATCACCGGCCGTGGCCTGAGGTGAGCCTTCGAAGCCCTCGCCGAAATACAGTCCCCCTGTATCCGGCCGGTGGAAAACGAAGTCCGCCGCATCGCCAGGTCTTGCGATGACCGGGGCCTGCAGATCACCGCCGAATGCCTCGGAGCCGTCGATGATGAAGAGCCCGCCGTCAGCCCACGTGCCGCCTTCGACGGCGCGGCTGAAGGAAATCTCGTCGTAGCCGTCATGGTTGAGGTCGCCCACTGCGGAGAGGGCCCCGCCCAGGGCGAAATCCTGCCAGATGGCCTGGCTGTCGGTTCCCAGATTAATGACCGTCTGATCCGCTCGGTGGTTGCCGGGGACCAGGTAGACCCGTCCGGCATCCGGCAATCCTTCCAGATAGCCCTGGAAACGGAGGAAGCCGCTGTCCGAGAGCAGAATGTCGTCCAGGCCGTCGCCGTCCGTGTCACCGGCTACCAGGGCCGTGACATTGGGGGCCCAGCCCAGATCCGCGGCTTGCGGAGTGTAAGGCGTGCCAAGCTGTTCGGTCAGGAGCTCGGTTGCCAGAGCGAGCCGGGCGCTTGCATCCGTCGACAGGGTGAAGCGCTTGGCCGCATTGGCCTGGGTCAGGAACTGCCCGTTCTGGTGGGCGGCGATCAGATCTGCGCCGGAGAAGAGGTAGCCCACTGTGCCTGACACGGGCTGGTTCGACACGACAAGGATGTCAGCCTTGCTGTCCCCGTCCCAGTTCAGGGCATGGAGGCTCGCTTCTGCATTACCGAAAGCAGGGGAATTGATGGTTACGGTGTAGAGGTTCTTTGCGGGCAGAGTCCCGAGGCTGTCGTTATCAAGCAGCCGGGGCCACCTGAGCCCGTCTCTGCCGTTGATGACCGTTATGGTCGTAGTCCCGCCCTCGCTCTTGGCAAACATGAGGTCGCTGAAACCGTCCCCGTTTATGTCACCCATGCGCGCCCCAGGCCGCCCAAGATCTGCCAGGTCGATGCTGAAGGATGCCGCCTCGGCCACGTTCTCGATACCGGAAAGGTCCACCGGCCCGAGCAGGATGTAAGCATGTTCCGCACCCACCAGCATCAAATCGTCCGCACCGTCTCCGTTGATGTCGCCGATGGGCTGGCTGAGGCTCAACAACTCATTGCTCGCACTCCCCTCGAAACCGAAGGCATCCCCTGCCTGGGGGTTCGAATCCAGGAGGCTGATGCCGGACTGTTCTGCGTCGCTTCCTTCACTGGTCACGAGGGGTGTCGCCATTTCGAACCGGAAGGGCTGAGCCGCCTTGGCCGGGCCTGTGGAGTCTGCCGGGTCTTCGCCCGGGGTGACCGTCTCCAGAGGGTGCCCGAGATAAACGAGGGACCGCCCGCTCTGAGGCTCCGCAACCAGGAGATCTTCGCCCTGCTCGACCAGCTCGAGCTCACCGGCTACAAGGGAGCCTGCCGGGGCCACCTGAAGGGCTGCCACCGCGTCCACATTGAGGCCTCCGCTTCCCGGTTCCCCTGCAGCCTCGCTCCCCTGGATGCGGATGTACCGCACCGCTTCGAGGCCGCTTCCGTCCAGGCTGTATGCCCGGACCGTCTCGGGTGCTGTCTCGAGGAAGGTGACTTCCAGGGTGGCCGTTCCGTTCAGGGCATAAAGCTCCAGCCTGCCGTCTGACGTCGCTCTTGCGGACACAACGTCTCCAAGATTCCCTCCCAGCGTGCCGGGCGCTGATGCAAAAGCCGCGTTCAGGTCATCCACCAGGTCCTGGAGCTGGAGGTTGTCCACCGTGCCGGCTTCCCCTACCCTGGGCAGGAAGACCATATAGGTATCACTACTGACGGAAACAGCAAAAACACCGTCCGTGGTGAGAGCAAAAGAAGTGATGCCGCCGCCGCTCGGTGGGCCCGCGGCAGTCAGAACCTCCGAGCCAGACTGTCCTGTCGCAAACCCAAGCTCCACCGCACCGTTGTCACCTGTCAGGGTCTCCTCGCTCGCCTTGACGCTCACAAAATTCACGCCGTCGGCGCTCACCAGAACGTCGACCAGGCCAAAGGGATCATCGCCGGTGGGCAGGTTGGACCCGGGCGCATACACGAGGAAGTCGGCGCCGTCACGGTCAAGTACCAGGGCATCTCCGAAATCATAGGTGACCGTCCCGGAGCCGAGGCTTGCGGAATTCTCGTCCGGCGCCCCGGTGAAGGCATCTTCGGGAAGACCTGATGTGAGGTCCTGGAGGGCCTCAGGATGGGGCCACGAAACAGGCTCAGGTTTCAGGGTGACGCTGATGTTCCCTTCGGAATCAGGCCGGAAGGTGCCGAGATGGTAAAATGCCGGAACCCCCTGGGAGGCCTGCCCCGCAGCCTCCTGCTGATCAAAGAGAACGGTTTTCAAGCTGTCACCGCTCACCTCGTAGCGTGCCAGGCGGGACAGAGCGAAGTTCAGATCGCCGGCAGCCGGGATGCTCACCCGAAGGTTGTAGCTGCGATCGGGATCCAGTCCCTGGAAAAGCCAGGTGAAAGAGAGTTCCGCCTCCCGGGCCTCGCCGGATTGCACAGCGCCGTCGACCGTCCAGGGACCGGTCGTCGACACAACGGCCTGTCCTGAATCGATCACGACCGTGTCGTCGCTTTCAGCCACAAAGCCCACGCCTGCAAAGACAAACGGATCCAGGGTGCCGTCCGGCGATTTGAACACATCCGGCTCGAACACCAGGTTCGGATACAGGGGGGTCGAGCCGAAACGATCCGCGGCATCGTCACTGCCGAAGAAGACCTGGACGACCTGGTGTTGCACCTGGCTGTCTCCCTCGAGGGCGTCGGAGGCCTCGAACACGACCGCTCCCACATCATCGAAGCCGTCCCGGTTCAGGTCGCCCACTCCTTTCATGGCCGTCATATCGAGATGGGTTGCCGTGGATTTCAGCTCAAGGACGCCTTCTGCCAGAGTCTCGCCGAAGACCAGGTAGGTGCCGTACTGAGCTGCCGAGGCGTCCTCGGCGGTGATCACGAAGTCAGCCTTGCCCCCGTTCACGCGGCCTGCCGGCCGCACCACCATGCCGTCGAGGTCGTGCGCAGCCTCTAGGGTCACACTTGGGACTCTGGACTCCTCCCCGACAAACACATACGCGGCTCCCATGGACGGGGCGCCTATCAGAATATTGGTCCCGGCGGCTGCTACCGAGTACCCGAACTGGCCGGAACCTTCGAAGGTTTGCAGGGTTTCGAAGCTTTCCCCGTCAATGAGGTAGGCGATCCCGCCCTCTGATTCACCGGCATAGGGCGCTCCCACCAGAAAGTCTGAGCCAACCGCTGTCAAGGAGGTGCCGAATCCTCCATTAGGAGCAGGACCAAACGTTCGGAGGAGCTCGCAGGTCACTTCATCAATTTCGAAAGCAAAAACGTGTACCGCTCCTGCGTCAGCGTGCACCGCATCATCCCATTGCGCTCCCACTGCAATCTTTGTATCCGCTGCGGCCAGGGAATAGCCGAAATGGTCATAGGCACCCGGATCAGGGTTGGCTATGGTGCAAAGGAGATCGCCCTCCTGGTCAAAGAGGTAAGCTTGACCTGCGTTCGTTCGACCTTCGGCATCAAAATACGGCGCCCCGACCAAAATATTGGACCCCGCCGCGGCCACCGAATAGCCGAAGCTATCCCTACTTTGCAAACCTTCAAAGGTCTGCCGGAGCGTGGCTTCGTTGGCACCCAAATCAAAGAGATAGGCCTTCCCGATGCCGGTCGAAATCTCGCCCCAGGCAGGGGCACCCACGACTATGCCCGTTTCGGCCGACGCAACAGAATAGCCGAAAAAATCACCGGCATGTGGAGCGGGACCGACTACGGTGTAAAGAAGGTCGCCCGTTTCCCCGTCAAACACGTAGACTGCGCCTGCATCCGTGCCACCCGTGTCATCGTAAGGCGCTCCCACCACGATGTCTGTCCCCACTACTGCAACGGACCAGCCGAAATAATCCGATGAATTCGGAGAAGGGTTTGTAATCGTGCGGATCAGGTCGCCCGTTTCCCCGTCAAACACGTAGACCGCTCCAGCATCCGTGCTACCCGTGTCGTCATAGGGAGCCCCTACCAGGATGTCCTCACCCATGCCCGCCACCGAGTAACCGAATTGCGAGCCTGGAGCCGACCCGGTGAGGGTATAGAGAAGGTCATAAGTGTCGTAGAACGTGATCCCCGAAATCCCGGCTGCATTGCCGTAAACGAGATGGACCTTGTCGGCGAACGCGTCTACCACCGCAAAGTCCTCCAGACCGTCGCCGTTCACATCGCCCACACCGGAAACATTGGCCGCGGCGCCGTCCGGTTGATCGTAGACCGTGAAGGTCTCATCAGCGGTGAGGAACGGTGTGTATGTAAGTTTCACGTCGTCAATGGACCATCCCTCGAAACTGTCCGTCACCGGAGCGGTGCTTTCGTAGACAAAGCGCAGCTTGAGGTTGTCCTGGCCCAGAAAATCGGTCAGATCGATCACGGCCTCGGACCAGCTCCCTGCGGTGTCCTGCAGGACCACCTCGTGCACCTTGGTTCCGGATTGGAACAGTTGGAATTTGACGGTGTCCGGCCGGCCGCCTGTGTCCAGGAAGTAGTTGAAGGAGAGCTTGGCATCCAGGGCGTCCCCCAGGTCGAAGGGCTCCGCGCTTACTATGGAGCCGTTGGGAATCTCACCCACGGCGGGTGCGAACCGGAAGCTGTAAAGCGGGCTGTGGCCTTCATCCCCGCCACGGTCCGATGTCAGGGCCCATTCACCTCCGGCACCTCCCTCAATGAGAAAGCCGTCCAGCACCCGTTGAGGGGCCGACTTTCCCAGCCCGCCAAGGGTTCCGTCAAAGCCGCCTTCGGGGACGGCTCCGACAAGGCTGATCCCCCCGACCACCTGACCGTCATTGTTTGAGGAAGACGCATCAACAACCACATTTCCAGTCATGTTCCCGGGCAGCCAGTAGCCCACTAGCGCGGATTCAGACTGGAGGTCGCCAGGGTCCGCATTCAGGTTCGCTTGGATCTCTGCGGCATCGAGTGCCCTGTTCCAGATTCGCACCTCGTCGATGATCCCGGCAAACCGGGTATAGTTGGAGCTGGACTCCAGGGTCCAACCGATCGTAAGGGGTTGATTGCTGCTGGAGACAGCCGGATTTCCTAGGACAACATACGAACTCCCGTACGGCGCGACCACTTCACTGCCGTTCAGGTAAATCCTCATCGCGCCGTTGGTCCGATCGACGACACCGGTGAAGTGATAAGTTTGGCCCGGCAAAATGGATCCGCTCGGCGTGTTGATCCAGCTTTGGGTAGCCCCATCGGCCCTGGTGAAGTGAAGAGAACCGGCCCTGTTGAGCCACAGGGTGTAGGTTCGGCCGCCGGCCCCGGAACCGGTCCCTTTCCAAACAAGGGGCATCCAGTCTTTGCCACTTGCAAAAGCGCCTGCCTTGAGTTCGAACTTCACCTCCACCGTGACGTTGTCAAGGATGTTGAGGGTGTTGTTGTTCTCATCCTGATTCACCCGGATGTAGTCGTCCACGCCGTCGAAGCTCAGCGCCGGAGATGTCTCTGCTCTTCCGCTGCTGTTGATGACCTTGCTTCCACCCTCATCGTTGAAGGTGTAGTAAGCCAGCAGGCCAGCTTGTTGGCCGGTCAGGCCCTGATCGCGGTTCAAAGCAATCTCCTCGGCGGTGCGGACCACGTTCCAGATGCGCAGCTCGTCGAGCCGTCCCCGAAGGGCCTGGCTGGAATCGAAACCGCCGCCCACGCTGTCCTGGTCCTGGCCGAGGAGGAGGCCGTTCGGATCGATGCGCAGCGTGGACAGGGCCTTCGCCTGGGTGCCCATGAGGGCGCCGTCCAGGTACAGGCTGATGCTGCCCGAGCCCTGGTCCCTGACCACGGCAAAGTGGTGCCACGTTCCGTCGGCGATGTCAGGGAGGCTGAAGGCTTTCCAAACACCCTCGTCTATCACGTCTAGCTTCGAGCTGTTTTCAAAGTAAAGGGTGAACTCGTTGTCCGTACCGAGCTGGGCACCCGACAACACGGTCTGGGCGCCCTTGTACTCGGTCTTCAGCATGAACTCCACGGTCAGGTTGGTCCGGCCGTAGAGCACCTGGTACGGCAATGTCACGATGCTGTTGTTAAACAGCAGGTCCCCGTCGGACGTGGGCTCGGGGCTGTTCACGAAATCGAAGTCCGAACTCATCAGGGTGGTTTCCTGAGTGGTCCAGTCCTCGCGGCCATAATAGACCTGCACCAGGGGATCCTCCCCGCCTGTGGAGACCAGGAGGTCGTCAAAGGGATCTCCGTTCAGGTTGCCGGCACTGTCAACGAAGAGCGGCACGCCCGGATTGAAATCCCCGAGGACCACGTCGGCATCCGCAAGGAGATCCACGGTCGCCGGCCAGTCCTCGCGGCCGAAGAGGATGTAGACCCCCTCATGGAGATAGTCGCCGGTAGATGAACTTCTCGGTTGTAAGGATACGGCCACGGCAATGTCGGCCAGGCCGTCGCCGTTGAGGTCCCCTGGAGAGGAGATGATCGCCAGCGATTTGAACATCGAAGCCTCTGTGACCGGCGCCGGCAGGTAGAGCTTGACGGTCTGACCGCCTGAGCCGAGGCGGATCGTTGCCACCGTGGAAGCGATCACCGAGGCAGGGTGCACGCCTAAAAATGCCGCCCTAATGAGGTCGATCTGGCTGCCGAGGGAATCCCGAACCGAGGAGATGAAATCAGCGTACCCGTCGCCGTTGATGTCACCGAGGGGTATCGCCACGGACTGATCCACGCTTGACGACGACTGGATCACGAGGTCGGCCATGTCCGCCGGGATATCGATGACGTCTCCGAGGGCTGACGTGAAGTTCAAACGGTAGTACCCGTCCTCAGTGGGATCGTCGTTGATCACCTTGAGGAGATAGTAATCCGGCACGCCGGCGAAAGATTCCTCGGGCTGGAGACCCTGGCCGCTGTCCTGGGCGGCAAAGAGTTTGAAGGAAAGAAGGTCGCCCGATGGTTCCAGCTTCTCGTTGACCTCATGGAGGGCCTCTGCACGAATCATGCTCTCGAAAAGGGCTGCAACCTCAGCCCCTCCGAAGCTTTTGAGGGCCTGGGGTGTCTTGATCACGTACCAGTCGGCCGCATCGCCGAGGTGGAAGCTCAGGACCAGGTCGTCGAAGGTGGAACTCGTCTCGCCAGGGACGATGGCCGGGAGCTCAGCCGCAAAAGAGTACGTGTCGTTGGCCGCGGTCGTGTCCCCGCACCTCACGAGCTCCAGGTCGTCCGGAACGATCCCCGTGTTGCCGAAGAGGAGATCGTTTCCACCGCCGCCGATGATCACGTCATCCCCGCTTCCGCCTACGATGATGTCGGCGTCAGGGCCGCCGTCGATGACGTCGTCGAGGGGCCCGCCGAAGAGCCGGTCCACGCCCGGTCCGCCGTAGATCTCGAGGGCCGAAATCAGGCCGCGCTGCTCGTAATCGCCGAGATCGATGCCCCATTCACTGTCAATGTTCGGGAACTTGAACTCGGGATCCGCCCGAACCACGTCGTCGCCGGAGCGGGTGTTGATGACCGTGCCCTCGATGTCGTGGACCTGGTAGTAAAGGTAGTGCTGGGTGAACACCGGAATCGCCCCCGAACCCCTCTGTTCGGCCAGGAATCCCAGCTCGTCGGTCACGGGAGATCCGTCCCCGAGGTCGATCAGGGTCTCGGCTGCAGGCCGGATCTCGATGGAGGCCTCCGCGCCCGTGGCCATCCTCACCAGGCGGATTCTCAGGTCTTCCTGGTCGACCCGCACCAGGTCTTCGCTAACCCCGGCCTGCGCAAGGGCTCTCCGAAGATCGCTGAGCAAGTCCTGAAGATTCTGGTTGTCCGCGGTTTCAGCGGCCGTCAAGGTGACGTCGAATCTCTCGTCATCGTCCAGATCGAGCCGGAACCGGGCATCCAGCGTGAGCTGGCCGTTGAGAGGGGCGTCCCGGGTGGCGATGACCAGGGCCGGAACGTCCTGGGTCTGCATCATGAAGGCCTGATTTGCCGTGTCCCAAACCAGGCTCGTGAACTCGTAGCGGTGGAGGAAGCGGTTGTAGCGCAGGGACACGAAATCGGGGACCGGCTGCCCCAGGTCGTCCAGATCGCCCCCGAGGAAAAGCACATGGTCTTCTCCTTCGCCGCCGAACATCTCGTCATTGTAGGTGGGAATGAAGGTCTGCTCCGTGCCGGTGAGGAAGGGCAGGGCGTCCGGAATGATCTGGAAGATGTCGTCGCCTTCCTGGCCGAAGAGCAGGTCGCTCGCCAGGCGGTCGAGACCGCCGGAAAGGACGTCGTTGCCCTCACCGCCGAAGATCCAGTCCTCGCCAGGGCCGCCCATGAGGATGTCCTGGCCGCTCCCCCCGAGGATGACGTCCCGCCGCACGGGATCCGAGGAAGCCCCGAGATCGAGCTCGGCCGGCTGCTGGCCGTCAGCCAGGTCGAAGAGGAGGTCATAGACCGTGGGGATCCGGTTGCTCCTCACCTCGAGCAGGTACTCGCCGGCCCCGAGACCTTCCAGGGAAAGGCTTCGATCCGTGCCGGATCTGAGGGGGTTCCCGTTCGAGTCGAGGAGATTTACCTGGATGCCGTCCGTATCCGAGATGCTTTCCACGGACAAAACTGCATCCGGGTCACCTGCCGCTGCGAGCCGGAAGCGGTAGTAGTCCACGTCATCCGGGCTGTCCAGCGTGAGACCTTTATACGTCACGCTGCTGCCCAGTTCCTCCCCTGTGGCGGATTGATCCGCCCCGAATCCGAGCTGGGCCGCACCGGCGGAAGCGGGCGTGAGCGATAGAGAGGCTTGCGCGCCCACCTGGGTCGTCATGAGAACCACCACGTCTCCCTTGAGGCCGGCCACCACGTCGTCATCGATACCGGCATCCTGAAGGGCCTGCAAGAGATCGGCCACCAGGTCTTCCGGCACCTTGTTGTCCATGGTGGCGCTCGCAGCCAGGGTCACCGTTACCGGGGTGCCGCTGCCCACGCGAAGATCAAAAACCGCGTTCGAAGTCAGCCGGCCGTCCGAAGGCGCGGGTTGAGTCCCTATAAGCGTTGCACGGGCGCCGAGCACGAAGGCGCTCGCCGGCGTGTCGTTCCTTGCTCCGTATTCGGTGCGGTCAATGAGGATGGGGTTGCCGGCCTGGATCTCGACCCGGTCGTCACCAGCCCCGGCATCGATCCAGACCGTCTTCTGCACCGTGGGCCCGATCCTGACGTAATCGTCTCCGTCCAGGGCGTCGATGATGATGGCCATGAAGTCGCCCTCGGGCGGCAGGAGATTCCCCACGAGCTGCTGCTCGTGCAGGCTCAGTTCGGCCAGGGCGTCCTGACGATCCTGCAGGTTGTCGGTCAGGAGCGGCTCCAGGTCGAGGAGCACGTCGGAGGGATCCCAGACCGGGTTGCCGTCATCGTCAATGGCCGAGAAGTCGAGCCGGATCTTGGCATCAAAGGTGACGTAATCGCCGACCATGGTCTTGCGGCTCACCAGGTGGCGGCCCTGCAAAGTCCCGGGCTCGGTGACATAGTCGACAAAGATCTCGTCGTCCGCATTGCTCGCGCCGATATACCAGACCTTGTTGGTGGACCGGGCATAGGCCTTCCACTCTTCCCCGGCCAGGTTGTCGTCCAGGCTCTCGAAGGCCGACCCGTCGGCCCGGAAGAGCTGGTCCTCTCCGCCGTTTCCGTAAAGGAAGTCGAGGCCCGTCCCGCCATAGAGCCTATCTTCATGGCTGCTCCCGAGCATCCGGTTGAGGCCCGTGTCCTCCAGTTGCAGCGATCCGTCCTCATCGTCGTCAAGGAGGTTGCCCTGGGTATCCACAAAGATGCCGAACTGAACGACCCCGTCCCCGTCGCTGTCCTGCAAGGGGTCACGGGACCAGGCGTAGAGCTCGTTCGTGCCCTGGCCGCCGATGAGGTCGTCGTTGCCCTGGCCCGCATAGAGCACGTCGTGGTCGCCGGCAAAGCCGGTCCCGCCGTCGCCCCACAGGCGGTCGTCCCCGCCGAATCCGTAGAGCACGTCGCTCCCGCTCCCGCCGTCCAGGCGATCCCGGCCCTCGGTGCCGAGGAGCGTGTCGTTGCCAGGGCCCCCGTCGATCACGCCCACAAAATCGTTGCTCCGCGTCGTGAGGGAGCTGATGTCCAGAGCCTCCTCACCCCGCACGAACTCGATGGTGTCGTTGCCCATGAGCCCGCTGACACGGAACTGCTCCACCCTGGGCTTGCCCTGGCCGTCCAGCCAGACCGCCTCGAGGCGGGCCGCATTGTACTCCACCATGAGCTGGCCGCCCTGGGCCACAGGACCCGTGGGGTTCCCGTCCTGATCCAGGATGGGCTCGCCTGCCACGGACCGGCGAAGCCGGATGAGATCATCGTGAGAGGTGCCTTCCACGAGGAGGATGTCCGTGGCGTTGTCGTCCACCACGTCGCCCTCGAACTCGTTCCCGTAGTGGCCGTAAATGTCGTCGCCCAGCTCGTCAAAGGGCCGCACGCCGGTCACCGGGTCGGTCTGGTCCGGAGGAGGACCCACGTCGAGGACAATGATGTCGATCCCGGCACCGCCGTAAAGGGTGTCGTTTCCGTTCTGGCCTTCGATCCAGTCCGTGTCGGCGCCGCCGTAAATCACGTCGCGGCCGCCGCCGCCCAGAAGCTGATCTTCGCCGCTCCCGCCCCGGATCTCGTCGTCGGCGCCTTCGATGTCCGCAAGGAAGTTGTCCAGGTAGCGTTTGCCGCGAAGCGCGTCGCCGCTGATGAAGTCGTTGCCCGTGTCGCCCACGAGCAGTTCCTTGCGGATGTTGCCGAAGAGGAAGTCGCCCCCGGTCCCGCCGAAGAGCTGGTCACCTTGAAGCAAGCTCTCCACGGTCACATCATTGGTGGGCGCATAGGCGTACAGGTTGTCCCGGCCGGCCCCGCCGTACAGTCGCTGGCCTGCCTGGTTGCCCAGATCGTCGCCCGCGTCGCCGAAGAGGTTGTCGTCTCCGCTGTCTCCGTAAAGCTGGTCGATGCCCGCGTCCCCGTGCAGGGCGTCGCGGCCCGAGCCGCCCCGGACCACGTCGTCCCCCAGGCCGCCGTAGAATTCGTCGTCACTGGCGCCGCCGTCCATGTAGTCGTCGCCGGAACCGCCGGAAAGAATGTCCTGCTCGTCCCCGCCGAAGAGGAAGTCCGTCTCGTCCCCGCCCCGCAGCACGTCGCGGCCGTCGCCGAGCCTTCCTTCAGCGTTCTGGCCGCCCAGGACAACCGGCGTGATCATGGGCGGCGTGTACCAGGTCGGGAAGGCCGCCTCGGTCTCGTAGAAGCTGACAGGGGCCTCGAAGTTCTCGGAGACGCTCAGGTCAAAGTCGGCCGGGGTCGCATCCCCGGATGCAAACCCGCCCCACAAAACGTCGGTGCCGCCTTCACCAAACAGGTCGTCGTTGCCGTAGCCGCCCACCACCCAGTCATTTCCCGCGCCTGCATACACCGTGTCATCGGCCGAGCCTGCGTGGATGAAGTCGTTGCCGCTCAGGCCGTAGATGGTGTCCTGGCCGCCGATCCCGGTGGGATCCGAAGAATTGTCCCCGTAAATGATGTCGTCCCACGTGTCCCCGTAGATCCTGTCGGAACCAAGCCCGCCTTCGATGGTGTGGATCGCCTGCTGCTCTCCGCCGTCCGGGCCGTCCGCCCCGTAGAGGATGTCGTCGCCGGCATCGCCGAAGAGGCTGTCGCTCCCTTCACCGCCCCGGATGACGTCGTTGTCGTCCCCGCCGTGGATCTCGTCGACCCCGGCCTCACCCCAGATTTCGTCGTTCCCGGAGCCGCCCCAGATCTCGTCGTTCTCGGAGCCGCCGTAAATACGGTCCCCGCCGGCATCCCCATAGATCACATCGCGGCCTTCGTTCCCGTAAATCGTGTCGTTCCCTGCGCCGCCGTGAAGTTCGTCATTGCCCAGGCCGCCCTGGATCAGGTCGTCGCCGCCGTCACCATAGATCCGGTCGCTGCCCCGCTCGCCCTGGAGTTCGTCCGTGTCGTCACCGCCCTCGAGCAGGTCGTCTCCTTCACCACCGAAGAGATGATCCCGGCCCGCCTCGCCGTAAAGATAGTCGTCCCCGGCTTCGCCCTCGAGCCTGTCCGCGCCGGTTCCTCCGAACAGGAGGTCGTTGCCCGCGCCGCCCTTCAGCGTGTCATCTCCCGCCTCACCGTAGAGAAAATCAATGTTGCTTCCTCCAACCAGGAGATCGTTCCCCGGACCGCCATGGAGCTCGGCCGGTCCGCTTCCGGCAAAGAGCTGGTCATTGCCCTCGTCCCCATACAGGAAGACCGGCATGGTGAGTCCCTCGGAAACCGTGATGATGTCGTCCCCGCCGAGGCCGTGAGCTTCGATTCGGCCCACGTCCTCGTATTCCTGACTGAACCCGTAAGCCTCCACGATCACGCTGTTCGGGGTGAAGCCCTGCTTGAGGGTGAAGTTGTCCGAACCCTCGGTCGTATTCAGGTGCAGGGTGGGGCTGCCCTTGTAAGCAAGCTCGAACGTGTCTTCAGGCCTTGGAAACTCAAAGTCCACGATCGTGATGCTGGCGAGCTCGAAGGTCTTGCTGATGCTGAAAATGCCGAGGTCAATGGAGAAGTACGCCTCCAGTCCGGCGGAGATGTCTCCGCCTATGTCAAAGATGAAAAGCGGCCCGAGCAGAAGGTTCTCGTACAGCTCGTTGGGTCTGACCCGGCCGTCCTGGTTGGGATCGTTGAGGTTGAAGTTGACGGTTACGAAGATCCCGCCCCGCACGCCTGCTTCTGCGATTACGAGGTCGATCTTGCCCCCTGCCGTGAGCTGGCCCTGCACGGTGAACTCCGGCACATCGGCGCCGGTCCCGTCCGGGTTGATCCGGTCGCTGATGAAAAACCCGCCGAAGATGTCCTCGAAATCGCCGCTGTCCAGGAACTGGCGGATGCCGCTCGTGTCAAAGCCGAAGGCAAAGTCGGCTGTCGCCTTGATGCGGCCGCCGATCTCGGCGGAAACGATGGGGAAGGGCGGGATCGGGAAGCTCTGCTCGTAGCTGAAGTCAAGGACAAAGGGCGGTGCATCGAAAAGGAAGAGGTCGATGTCCTGGCCCATGAGCAGGTTGAAGATGCTGAGAGGGTTGGACAGGATCGGAAACTCGAGCTTGCCCTTGCCCTGGAACCCGGCGCTCTTCGAGAACTTGCTCGATCCTGAGCCGGATTTGTCGTCGAGCTGGCTTTCAAGCTCTTCCTGCGTCACCGCATCATATTGCTCGATGAGCTTGTTGACCTCCTGTTCTTTATCGCTCAGATCGTCTGTTTTTTCCTCAGAGGCCAGGGCGACGTCCACGTCGAAGCTGCCGATGCCGATCCAGGTCTCGGGCCCCAGGTTATCGGGCAGGGTGTTCACAAAGTCGTTGATCATCTTGACGGCATCGAGAAAGGCCGCTATGTCGGCCTTTCCGAAAATGCGGGCAATGTCCGCAAGGCTGATGTCGCCGGCAAGGTCGGAAATCACCGGGATCGGGTCGGTCAGGGCCTTGACGATCGGCTGGATGGGATCCAGGACGCCCTTGACCGTGCCGAGCACGTCCCCTGCAAAGCCGCTGAAGAAATCCCCCAGGTTCAGCTCGATGTTGTTGAAGGAGATCTGGCTATTGCTCTCTGCCCCTTCTTCCCCTTTCGTGAGACTCCAGTCCAGGGCGAAATCCGTGCGGATCCGCGGGAGCATGGAGCTGCCCAGCAGGCTCGTCACGATGTCGAGGTCCACGTCGGCGACGACCTCGTAGGAATAGTCGAGGATCTGATCAAAGCTTACGCCGCCGAAAATCTCGCCGAGGGTGAGGGCGTCGTCGTTGTCATTGGGGTCCTTGAGGTCGACGGTGAACTCGCCCACGAGCCGGGTCGGCTGTTCCTCAGGTGCCCGATCCCGGTCTTCGTACACGTCGACCTGCAGGAAGGCGAGGGATCCCGTGGCCGCAAAATCCGGCAGCAGGACCTTAAGATAGACTTTGAGTTCATCCAGGGCCGAGGTGTCGAGAAAGACCCCTTTGTCCTTGCTGACGCCAAAACCGATGTCAAACTCAAAGCCGAGCAGCATCTTCAGGTCCGCGTCCACATCGAGGCCGAGGCCGGGGAAGCCGATGTCGAAGTCAATAGGAAGGTCCAGCTCCAGGAGATCCTGGCCCAAAGAAAAGTTGAACTTCACCTCGTCGGGTAACCCTTCTTCGGGGGTTCGCGTCACCACCACGTCGTCCCGGCTGATGCCGCCGTCATTCGTGCTGTCTTTCAGCCAGTCAAGCCCCTTTGGCCCGACCGCGTCGTAGAGCGCCTGCTGGACAAAGGATATGCCCTGTGTCCCCACGGTTTCGAGAGTGTCCGTGACCGTATCTTTCAGGTCCACCAGAAAGTCGGCTGCATCGCCCAGGGCGTCGCCGATGAGCGGCACGGTGAACCCGAAGACCTCTCCTCGCATAGCGTCGATGAGGAGGTCGAATACCCCTTCCCAGCCGCCGAGCATGGCCAGGAGGTTGGAGCCCAAATCGAGCTCACTGAGGGCCTTCTCGAAGTCCGGCACTTCGTTCACAACAAACTCGATGCCTGCAAAGTCGGTCGGGTCATCCGGAAAAACCAGGGCGAAATCCAGGGTGCCGATGGACGTTCCGTCCACCAGCTCGACGGGCAGGACTGCAAAGGCCTGGGCGCCGAAGTCGAACTCGATGATGTCTGTGAGCCCACCCCCGGTTTCGAAGATTTCCTCAAAGGAGATGCGCTTGTCCCCGTCCGCGTCATCGAAGCTCACCACCAGACCGGCTGGGATATCGCGTTTGATGGGACTGTCCGGGTTGCCGGGTTCCACAGGGTCGGTGTCGTTCCCGTACTTGTTGATGCCTGCTGTGCCGTTCTTCACGTAGATGCCTAAAGGGCCGAGAACCGCGTCGAAGTTGATGTCCGTGCCGAGGGCCTTGGCGGTCAGTTCCACGCTCGTGCCCTTGCCGTCCGGGTCGCCTTCGTCGTAGTCATAGAGGAAAACCGTGGGGTCCGTGGTCAGTTCGATGCCCAGGGAAAGGTTCAGCGCCGCCGTGGCCTCAAAGGAGAGGGTCGCCTCCGCATCCAGGTCGATGAGATCTGTGAAGGCCTTGAGAAAATCCAGGTCAATGTCAAAGGCCTGCTCCACGGCGTCCTGCAGGACCTCCATGAGATCCAGCTTGACGGCCAGTTCCTCTTCCGCCTTGGCCTCGAAGACCAGGTCGATCCGGAGGGCCAGGTTCTCCCCTGACCTGTCGAGGCTGAGGTCCACCATGTCGTCGCCGATGCCCAGGAGGTCCTCGATTTCCGCCTCCACCAGATCCAGAGTGCCGGCAAAGTTCTCTTCGAAGTTATCGACAAAATCAAGGAACTCAGAACCGAAATCCAGGAGGTCTCTCAATTGGACTTCCAGAATGGGGATCTCGGTGTCGAGAAAATCCAGGCCCTCGATCTCTGTGATGAAGTCCAGGGCCTTGCGCAGGCCGGTGAGGATGTCACTGAAAGAAAAATCGTCGAAGCTGGGAAGGTCGCCGAGGTCATCGAGGCCCTCCACATCGATGAAGTCGGACACGGTGAAATCCGGCATCTGGAGATCGAGGAGGTCGAACTCCGAGATGGTCACATCCAGCCTCGGGTTGAGGCCCAGATCGATGCCTGCGATGTCCACGTTCACCACAAAGTCCTTGAACTCGCCGGAGACCGTGACCTCGGGCATCATCACATACCCCTGCTGCCCGTCCGTGAATCCCAGCTTTTCCGCATCTCCCGTGACACGCAGGGTGCGGGCCACGCCGTCCACCAGGGTGAAGCTCAGGCGGTCGTCCCAGGTCCCGGCCCTGAGCAAGTCGCGGTATCCCCCATCCTGCAGGGCATCGTTCAGGGAGATGACCAGGTCGTCAATTGTGGCCGTGGGGTCGCTCGCATCGAAGTTCAAGGTGATGGTCCGGCCCGTTTCGCCCTGCGCCCCTCCTCCGAGCTCGATCTGGAGCTCGCCCGTGTTGCCCGCCTCGAAGACGACCGGCTCTTCTGCGATGACAAAGAGGGCCACGTCTAAGAGCGCGTTATAGGCCTCCCGAAGGGTGATCCGGCCGTCATCCGCCCGGCCTGCGGGATCCCCGAAATCAAGACTCGCCTTCACGGTGCCTGAAGCCGTGGCATTCTCGATCGAGGCGCCGATGAATCCCAGCCTGGCTGAGGCATCCACGTCGGACGCGGTCAGGGTCACATCCCCTGTCAGGCTGGCGTCCTGCAAAAAGATGAGGTCCGAGAAATTCTCGCCGTGAAGAGCGCCTCCCAGAATCCGGCCGTCGTTGTCCTGGTCTTTTCCAACGATCCGAAGCGCATGGCCGGCCACCGATCCGTTGATCGCCGCTGCGCTGAACTGGAAGCCCTTGTCTTCCACGGAATCGTTCTGGATCAGGTCGATGCCGTTCTTGTCCTCATTGATCCGGGCGTCGAACACGTCGCCCAGACCCTCATCCGCGGCCGCTTGCCTGAGCATCGTCAGCACGTCGCCCACGTCGGTGGCGCCGTCCAGGGTCACCTCGAAGGTTTTCCCGTCGCGGAGCTGGATGCGCACGTCGGCCACGCCCTCGTCGATGATCACGCCGGCACCCGCGTTCAGATCCTCGAGCAGGGTGCCCTCCGTGAGTTCGAAGTCCGATCCCGGCCACTTGAGGAGCACCCCGATCTTCATGTCCCCTTTCAGGTGAGGGGTGAGGGTGATGGTGCTGCTGGTCTCGAGGCCGGCCAGTTCGCCCAGGTCGAATCCGAAGGCCATGTCCGTGGTGAGGCCTTCGATGGTCTCGTCAAATCCCAGCGCAAAGGTGATGGCCTTGCTTTCCGAGTCATAGGCAAGGTTCGAGAGAACACCGCTCAGCACGTTCGCCAGGCTGTCGAGGGTTGAAAAGGTGGGGCTTCCTTCCTGCTCCTGAGGATCCTCTTCGCCTTCGTTTGACACCGTGATCGCATCCGTGACCTTGTTCCCGAAGAGCCCGCCGAAGTCGAGGACGTCGCTCAGCTTGGTGCCGTCCGTGAAAGGGATCTCGATGTCGAATCCCGATCCACTGGTGAGCTCGCCAAGCCATTCTCCCAGCTTACCGAGCAGTCCCTGAAGGGAGCCTGCGCTCAGGTTCCCGAAGCCTTCCATGTCGTCGAAGTTCTGAGTCTGCGGTCCCGCATCCGGCAGCATGCCGTCGAAAAGGTCCGGGTCACTCAGGAGGACGGTGGGCTCAGACCCCGGGATGATATCGAGCCCTGCAAGAGTTGCAGAAAGAGCGATCCCGATCTCCATGGACCCGTTCGCCGTGGTGTTGACAAGATCCTGATAAGGCGTGCCCAGCACTTCGCTCAACGACGTTCGGCCGTCACCATCCGGGTCCGCAAGGTTCACATCGAGGGTTGCACTGAGGTTCGGTTCCCTCAGTGAGGCGGTCACGTCGAGAATGCCGAGCCGTGCACTGAGACTTCCCTGGCCTTCGAGGCGGGCTTCCACGGTTTTGGCGCCCCCCTGGCGTTCGTTCATCCTGAGGAAAAAGGCGTCGCCCAAAGCCGGGAGCAGAGCCAGGTCCACCCCCAGGGTCAGGTTCAGCCCGAACCCGACCACGAGGTCCATGGCGAATTCGCCGTCAAGAGAAAGCCCGAGTCCCGCCACCTGGGTCTGAAATTCCTCATCGCCGAGTGTGAGGCTCAAGGTCTCTCGCTTCTCGGCGTCAAAAGCCAGATCAAAGGTGAGCACGTTGTCCTGAAAGGCGTGGGTCACGGTAAAAAACGAGGCCCCGTGAGATGAAAGGGCCTGCTCGATCGAGGCGGCAAGATCCTCTGCGCCGCTCCGTCCAGCACCATCGAGAAGCACGCCAAGGGGCTCGGCCAAAATGTCGGAGAGGAATCCTCCCAGGTCCACGATCTGGCCCAGTGAAACATCGCCCGGTTCACCGCTTCCCGCAGACCTGCCGAGAAGAGGAATCACACTTCCCAGTTCGCTCACCTCATCCAATCGGTCGCCGAGGGAGGCGAGGGCGTCGAACCCTTCCTGCAAGGCTCGCTCGGCATCTTCGTTGAACTGGTCGATGGCATCGAAATCGGCGTTGAATTCGACTGCCGGAGCCGAGCTGTCAAAAAGGTCGTTGTCGGTGATCGTGATCGTGGGATGTCCGCCTGCCGAAAAGGGAAGGAAATCGGCCTTGACCGGGAGGACCACTTTGGCCTCACCCGTGGCCGTCACATCCACCAGGTCGGAGAGGTCCGAGTCATTGAACTCGTCGAAGGAGATGTTGCCTTTCGGGTCTCCGTCAGGGTTCTTGAAGTCAACCGCCATGCCAACATCCAGGGAAACCCTTCCGTCTTCCACGGAGGCGTCGACAAAACCGAACCCTATGGGAAAATCAAGGCCGGCAGCGTCGACCTTGGCGCCCAGAGTCAGGGTGTTGGGCCGGAGAAAGAAGTCGTTCTCATCCGGGGAGCCGTCGGACAGGTCCAGGCCGAAGGCGAAATCAAAGGTGAGACGGGTTTCCAGCGCGACACTGGCCGGGGATTCAAGGGTGACCCCTTGAGCTTCCGCATCCGTGCCGAGGTCGATGGGCGTGCCGGTCGTTCGGGTCGCTTCAAAGACAAGGTCAAACCTGAGTTCATCGCCGTAGAGATCCCCTTCCACAGTGGCATCGTCGACCGAAACGGACAGCCCGCCGGCGCTGGTGTCGAGCCCTTTGAGCACGGCAACGAGACCATCTGTGGTGGCGTCGTCCTGGTGGTCAGCAAAGTAGGTCTCCACGGAACTCTCGAGCTGGTCCCGCAGGATGCTGCCCACGTCGAGCACGCCGCCGATGGACTGGTCCACGACGGGAATGGTCTGAGCCAGCTCATTGAAAGCATCCAGATCGTCACCCCAGTCGGCGAGGCCCTTCAGGCCGTCGACAATGGCCTGGCCCTTTACCGGGTCGATGTCCGCGGAAAGCAGAACGCGCGGCTCCAGGGGCTCGAGGAGCGCCTTGCGCCGTTTCCTGACGGCAGGCACCTCCTTCGCTTTTCTAAGTCTCCTGATCTGTCTTGCAAGTCCCATGACCGACCTCCTTGACGCCTCTAAGCGGGCGCCTCAAGAATCCACCCACCATGGGCGGGTTAACCCCAACGACCTGTTCGATGACTCCGATTCCTCTGTTGGAATCGGAGGAAGAAATCCTCGCTGAATTTGATTCGTCATTCCCGCGAAAGCGGGAATCCAGTGTTTTAGCGCTTTTCTGGACTCCCGCCTGCGCGGGAGTGACGACGACTATGAGACCAATGGCTCGATAGCAAGGCCGGCCAAGGTGTCTGACGGCCTCTTCGTCCCCTTTTATTAAAGGGGAGGCCTGTTGAAGCAATAGACATAGAGCAAACCTCAAGTATCAACCCTTTTAGGCTGCTCCGAACACCACCAAAATGTCTTCGACTCACGGTAAGGCTAAAGGTTTGTAGCTCAGGTTCGTGTTGCTTGGGTTGGGTTAAAAGTTGACTCAGCGACAAATGAAAATCATATGGATACGTAGATGATTTACACCGTCATTGCGAGGCGCAAAGCGCCGCGGCAATCTCACAAGGATGTTCCGTCAAGCTAGTAAACCATCAGTGTGGTCACCAATGGGTCAAGTCCGTCTGAGCGAAACCCCATTCCTTTGAGGTTATGTTCCGCTATTCGGGTGGAGTCATGCCTGGATGGGGTTCTCTTCGGTGTAATGGAAGAGCCGAGGATATCCTTGGAAGGGAACAACATGTTTCGCCCATCCTTTCACCAACGTACCGTATCGGTGGGCTTAGGTGTCTGTGGAGTTGAGTGACCCAGACAACGTGAGCTGTCTGCCGGCCGCCGTTTCTAAATACACACGAAAACACTAGATATGTCAATCCAAATCGGACGATCCAGAGGTTTTTCTGGAAGACCGCTGTTAGAGAGCTCGTCCGTGACATCAAAGTAATATTATTAGGCAAGAACCATGCCAGGATTAGCCGGCATTAGGATTAATTAACATTATGATTTCAGACAGTTAAACCTCGAAAAAATTGCCCCCTTCGGGTATGAACCTCCTTTCCTTCAATATGGGCAAAAGATTTCCACTTGTTGGCAAACATTTACAATGGGGTCACATCTTGATTAGTGATTATATGCTTGACCCTCCACTCTTCCTTTTGTTAATTTGCCCACATGTCGAGGCCGTGGCGCATAGAATTCGAGGGGGCTTTCTATCACGTCCTCTTGCGAGGAGTCGAAAAGAGGGATGTCTTTCGCGACGATGTGGATCGCCTCAATTTTCTCTCCATCCTGGGAAGAATGTCGGAGCGTTTTGTTGTCGATGTCTACGCTTATGTCCTGATGCCCAACCACTACCATCTCCTTATCAAGACCAATGATCCTAATCTTTCAAGAAGCATGCAATGGTTAGGAACCACCTATACCGGGCATTTCAATCGAAGGCACAGTCGCAGCGGTCATTTGTTTCAGGGGAGGTTCAAGAGCATCCTTGTTGAAAATGATGTCTACTTGATGCAACTGTCTTGTTACATTCACAGGAATCCGTTGCGGGCCGGTTTGGTGGAACGTTTGGCAGATTACCGATGGAGCAGTTACCTCGCTTACGCTTATGGAAGAGCGCAGCCGGAATGGCTTGACACGGAGTTTCTTCTTTCACAATTCACCCACCCCAATAAGCACAAGGCCTACCGCGAAAAGGTTCAAGCATATGCTGAAGAGGAAAAGCGAATATGGGAAGATGTTCGGCACGGGTTGCTCCTTGGGACTGAGGAGTTCATAGATCGTATCAAGTCCACCTATCTTGAAGGAGAAACACATAAGGAAATCCCACAGCAGCGCATGGTCGCTAGAAATCTAGCCCCGGAGGTTCTCCTCTCCAAAATGGCTGGAATTTTGAATTGTGACGTTGAGGCCTTTCGGCGAGCATCAAGAATCAGTAAGTCACAAGAAGAAGATCGGGATCTCCTTATCTACCTGCTTTGGGAGCAGGGGCAATACAAAAATTACGAAATTGGAGATCTCTTGGGTCTCGGTTATTCAGCGGTGAGTAGGCGTGCGAGCCTCTTTAGGTCGAAATTAGAGAAAGATCAGAGACTCAAAAAGAGGCATGAGCAAATTAAATCACTAATCAAGATGTGACCCCAAATTCTAAGGGGTTAGGCGGCATGCCTAACCCCTTTCTGGTGTTTCAAGACACGCGGGTGCTAGTTTCTCCTTTTCCTCCTGTAAACCATGATGAAGAGGAGGAACAGGAAGAGACGCGCTGGTGCATAGGGGAAAGCATCTCCGGCTACGGTGGCGATGAAGCATCCGCCGCCGCCTCCCGACTCGGCACCTGTCGAGCCGGCCCCTGTCGACGGTGTGCTCGACACGGACAAGCCCGTCGTGAACATGGAGAAGTGATCCACGTAGTAAACCAGGAACAATCCCTCCACATGGTCCACGGGCACCCCCTCCCAGGCCATCGTAGCCGTATTAAAGGTCCAGATCTGCAGCAATGCCGGATCGTTCACCCCGGCATTGAACAGGTCTGCCAGGGTGTAAGGGATACGAACCGTGACCGGTTTTTTGAACGTGGTGCCGTCCGGCCCGAAATCAATGACCCTGCCTATGGCCTTGGTGTATGGCGGCAGCGCCGGAGGATTTTCCACCATGCCGATGGTGATGGTACAGTCTTCCCGCAGCGCGCCGGGAGGGACCTCCACAGAAACGCCGTTGAGAAGGCTCCATCGTCTCCTCACCTCCACGATCTGGGCGCTCTGGTCCGATACGAAGACCTCTTTCGCACATGCCGGAACCACGCACATCTCCGCCGCTTCCGTGTCCACCACGAAAAAGGCCGTGTTCATCCAAGAGCTTCTCAACTCCCCGTCATACACCCTGGCTCGCCAGTAGTAGATCGCTTTGTCCGTCAGTTCCGTCCCCACTTTCCAGGAGGTGATGAGATCCCCCTGGAACAGGCCGGCGGAGGCCACCTTGTGGGTCAGGCTCCTATCCACGTAGAGCTCAAACTCATAGGTGAGGAGCCCATGGTCCGGATCCACGGCATTGTTCACGGAAAGGGTCGGTCTGAGTCCGGTGACGATGCCCCCATTGTACGGGTTGTTGAGCGCGGGCGCTTCGGGGCGCGCGTTTCGGGTGTTCACGGAAAAGGAGACCGCAGGGGACCACTCACCGGCCGCACCATGCTCGTCCACGGCCCGTGCGGTCCAGTAATAGGTGACATGGTCCTCCAGGGTCACCTCCACTTGCCACGCCGTTCCCGCGCCTGCCGCAGAGCCGACCAGGTCGTCCGGCCCCAGGCCGGGGTCGGAGTAGAGCTCATAGTCATAGGTGATCTCATCCAGATCCGGGTCCGTGGCCGGATGCATGCTCAGAGTCGGCTGCGAGACGGTGAGCACGCAACCCTGATCCGGATTCTTGATCGTGGGCGTGCTTGGCGGGTCATTCACGAGGTTGACGAAGAAGGACCCTATGCACCAATCGCCGTAGGCTTCCCCGTCAAAAGCCCTGACCCTCCAGTAATAGAGGGAGTTGTCATCCAGTTCTGAGACGGCCCAGGACGTGGCGCCTCCTGCACCTTGCGGAATTTCAGCGGATTGCTGAAGCGCAGGACCGTCGAAGGTGTTCACCTTGTCCATTTCAAAGAAATAAGTCAGGGTGTCCCGATTCCGGTCTTGGGCGTTGTTCACTTCGATAACCGGCTCAAGGGTCCCCACCTCTCCGCCGTCCTCAGGGCTGACGATGGAGGGCACCGTGGGTGCGTCGTTTTTCAAATCCACCGTGAAGGCGCACAAGTCAGTCCAACCACTTGCAGCCCCTTCACGATCCCTGGCCCGGGCTCTCCACCAGTAGGTTCGCTTGCTGCTGAGCCACGAGCACACGCACCAGGAGGTGGTGCCGTCTTCTTCTTCCAGGACCCCGGTCTTCCAGGTGATGAGCGAGTTCATGGCCTGATCCCCGTACACCTCAAATTCATAGGCGATGGGTTCCTGATCCGGGTCGGTCGCGTTGGTGACTTCCAGGGTCGGCTTCGAGGTCGTCACGCAGGAGCCGTCCGGCGGTGCGCTGATGTTCGGGATCGAAGGCGGTTCGTTCAACGTATTGACAAAGAAACGGGCCGTCTCCATCCACTCGCTGCAGTTGTCTTCATCACAGGCTCTCACCCGCCAGTAATAGGCGGTATGCTCCTCCAACTCCGCCGGGCTCCAGGACGTGGTGTTGGCCATACCCTGGGGCACGGTGCCGAATTGAGGGTTGCCGGAATCAAAGGCGCTCACCCTATCGATTTCAAACTCATAGGTCAGCGTGTCGTCGTCCACGTCCCAGGCGTTGTTCACGGAAAGGACCGGCACACGCGTCTCTACGTTCCATCCGTCCTGAGGCTGGTTTACGGACGGCGCTGTGGGCGCATCGTTCACCGTGTTCACAAAAAAGGTGAATAAACCGCTCCATGGACTCACCAACCCTTCATCATCCCTGGCCCGGAATCGCCACCAGTAATGCCTGTTTTCATCAAGATCCGTGCCCACCTGCCACGAGGTCCCGGCACCTACTGCAGATCCGACCAGGGTCATGCCGTTTGGGTCGGCATACACCTCGTAGTCATAGGTGACCGTGTCCCCATCCACGTCTGCGGCATCATTCACGCTCAGCACAGGCATCAGGGCGACAACTTCGTCCCCCTGGCCCGGACTTTGAATCGTGGGTGTATCGGGCGGATCGTTGGCCTGGTTGACGAAAAATGAGCCGTTCACCCAGTCGCTGAACGACCGGCCGTCAAATGCGATCACGCGCCAATTATACGCCATGTTGTCGGCCAGCGTTGACGGCCGCCACGAGGTCATGCCGCCGACGCCTTGCGAAAGCCGGGGGGACTGCTGGCGTGCGGTGCCGCTAAAGTCTTCCTCCCTGTCGATTTCAAAGTAGTAGGTGACGGGATCCAAGTTCGGGTCTGTTGAATTCTTGATCACGAGAGCCGGCTCAAGGGTCTTCACCTCATTTTGGGGGTTGAGGATCTCGGGTGTCGTGGGCGGGTCATTGGCCAGGTTGACGACGAATGATCCTGTGGTCCAGTCGCTGTATGATAAGCCGTCGCAGGCGATGACGCGCCAGTAGTAGGTGGCGCCGTCGGTCAAAGGCACCGGCGGCCGCCAGGCGGTGATGCCTCCCACCCCCTCCGGGAGCCGGGAAGACCGCTGGAGCGCGGTGCTGTTGAAGGTGTTCACCTTGTCGACATCGAAATTGTACGTGACAGGGTCGTTGTTCGGGTCTGTGGAATTGTATATCACAAGGGCCGGCTCCAGGGTCTGCACCTCCGCGCCCTCCTGGGGGGTGATGATCGCAGGTGCCGACGGTGCCGCATTGGAGGTGGTTATGGTAAAGCTAAACAGCTCGCTCCAGCCACCGGGCTGATTTTCATTGTCCCTTGCCCGGGCTCTCCACCAGTAGGTCCGGTTGTTCTGTAGCGCCACGTCCACCTGCCAGGAGGTGGTGCCGTCCCAGTCTTGCGCCACGCCCTCTTTGGAGGCGATGAGCACGGTCATGGCCTCGTCGGCGTAAAGCTGAAATTCGTAGGTGAGCGGGTCCCCATCGGGGTCACCGGCATTGGTGACCTCGAGCTCGGGCTGAAAGGTCGTCACCAGGGCGCCGTCCGGCGGCGTACTGATGCCCGGCACAGAGGGAACGTCGTTCATCGTGTTGACGAAGAAGCTCGCTGTGCTCATCCAGACGCTGCACACTTCCGCGTCACAAGCCCTGGCCCGCCAGTAATACAGGGTGTTCTCATCCCGTGGCGAGGGGCTCCACGACGTGGTGTTCCCGGCGCCCTGGGACACGTCCACTGTTTCAGGGTTGTCAAACGTGCTCACCGTGTCGATCTCGAATCGATAGGTGAGCACATCCTGATCCTGATCCGCGGCGTTGTTCACCGTGAGGACCGGCTCGAGGGTAGCCACTTCCGCGCCATTCTGGGGGTTCTTCAAGGACGGTGCTGTAGGCGCGTCATTGGCCATGTTGACAAAGAAGATCAGGAAGTTGCTCCAGGCACTCGTGTTCACGGCATCATCCCTCGCCCTGACCCGCCACCGGTAAGCCTTGTTGTCGTCGAGGTCCGTATCCACCTGCCATGACGTGGTGCCGCCCGCACCCTGTTCCACATCGCCGCTCGCGGCTACCGGTGTGCTCATGTCTTCGGCTGCGTACACCTCGAATTCGTAGCTGGGTGGTGTCATATCGTCATCACTGGCGTTCGTCACTGTCAGGGCAGGCCGCTCGGTCCCCACCTTGGACTGGTTGGGCGGTGAGGTGGGCTTCGGCACGCCGGGCAACTGATTCTGCGGTACAGAGGTGTCGTCATTCGGATCGGTGCCGGCCAGGTATTCCCGTAGGTTGCTGAAGTTGTCCCCGTCGGGATCCTCATCCGGCAATAGGTCCTCAGATCCGGTAACAGGATCAGGATGCAAGGTTTCCCAGCAATCCGGCATGCCGTCCTCGTCTGCATCGTCGTCCCCGGAAATCTCCGGACAGGGATCGCAGGGGTCAGGGACCCCGTCACCGTCAGTGTCTACTTCCGTTATATCATTGAATCCTGGACATTGATCCAGTGCGTCGGCGACCGTGTCACAGTCCTCATCCGTGTAAGGTTCGCAAGTGTCCGGTGGGGCGTCCCCGGCCAGTTCATAGGCGCCCAGGTCCACCAGGTAGGTGAAGTCCCCATCTCCATCGGTGATTCTCCCATTGCCCTGGATGTCCAAATCAGGGAGCCAGATCGCGTTCTTCCCCGCGTCAACACAGGGAGAAGCGGCCTGGAGGCTGAAATCACCGATGCCGGTGTTCGTAAAGAGTGGATCTATGGAGACATCATGATCACCCTGGAAAGCCGGGTTATTGTAGCCGCCGTTCTCGTTGTTCCAGAGATTGTTGTAGTCACTGTCCGGCGCCGCACCTTCTGCGCGGATGCCTTCGCCGCCCAGGTTGTTGGTGATGATGTTGTTCATGATGACCGGCGATGTTTGTGTGCTGTTGCAATAGATGCCGCCGCCGTCATTCCCGTCGAGGGTGTTGTTGGCCACAAGGAGCGTCTGCGATGCGCCTTGGGCACGCAGGGAGATACCGCCTCCGTGCTCTGTTGCGGTGTTTCCCGTGATGACATTGTTGAGGAGTGTGACACCCCCCGCGCCTGTGAGAACGTCAATGCCGCCGCCTTCATCGGCTGAGCCGTTCGTGATGCAGAGATTCCGGACATGGATGCTGCCTTGGGTTTGACCCGTGGCGGCATCCAGCGTCAGGACCGGGCCGTTCTTGTTGCCATCAAGCACCGTCAGGGCAGTGCCGGCATAAGCGCACTCATCTCCGAACCCGCCCACAATCTCCAGGTCGAAGTCCTCCCCCCACAAAGCCGTGTAGGAGAAATTTCCCGCGTAGGGGCCGGCTTGGAGCTTGATCCGGTTGTTCCGGCCGTCGATTGCCGCGTCGATCAGCGCTCTCTGGAGCACCACGGGGTGGAAGACGCAGGTCTCGAAAGTATCCCCCACCTGGAACCAGACGGCGGCGGTGGGGTCCGTGCCCTGCTGGTACTCTTCCCGGTCCGTGATCCCGTTCCCATTGATATCCCCTGACCCGTCACGTTCCAGCGTTCCAAAATACAGCATCTCCCAGGAGTCGTCCATGCCGTCATTGTCGCTGTCATTGGAGGAGAGGGTGTCCAGGTCCAGTTGGACGAGGGTCCCCTTGGCGGGAATGTGGGTCGTTCCCGCCAGCCTGCCGCCGATGTAGAAGGTGGCGGCCTGGCCCTCTATGGAGGCGAGGGCGTCCATGGGCACCCTGAGCACGAATTGGTTCTCGTATTCTGGAGTGTCGCCCAGCGTGTAGGTGGCCACCTGCTGGGAGGTCGCGTTCAGCACGAGGGTGATCGCTTGTCCGATGGCAGGCTCGATGCCTCCCTTGTGCGTGGCCATCCCGTAGTAGATGGCATCCGGCTCAGGAATGCCTGCCCACCCTGTTGCTGTCCAACAAAGGATGCCGATGACGACCAACAGCCCGGCGCTTACGTTGCGTAACCTTTTCATGGTTTTCTCCCGAGATAAAATCGTTTCACGATTTTATAAAACGCGGCGCTGCCGCTCCGGATTTCCCCCGAAGCGATTTCTCACCACCCGCTTGCGCTCGAGGCACAGAGAGCACAGAGTGACTTCACTTTTGTCCGATCGGTATCTCCCGAACGGACAAAAGCATGAAATTCTCCGTGTGCTCTGTGTCTCCGTGGTGAATGATTTAACTCTTCTCCCATCTCAGTTCCCCGAATACGCATAGGTCTGGAAGAACAGTTTGATGTCCTTCACGTTGTTGACAAAGGCGTCCAGCCCTGCATCCGGGTCCGCCAGCAGGGTCCCGCCCGGAATGATGAGCAGCCACTGGGTGTTCCACACCGACCGCCCGATCAACCTTGTGTCGGTCGTGCTCTGACTCCCGATGATCTCCGTCTCGCTCAGGCCGCTCAGATTGGAATCCGGAAAAGCCCGGAAGCTGGAAAAGCGCCTGATCCCGCCCAGGATGTCGCTGAGAGAATCGTCGACCGGAATCCAGGTCTCCTCCGAAAGCTCGGAATCTGAGACCGGGAAAGGCATCGGGAGCTTCTGATCCACCACGTGCCACTCCCTGGTGGTGAAGTCATCCCCGTCGGGTGTTCGCAGCACATCCGCCCCGACAGGCACCAGGTAAACCCGCGGCGTGCTGGAGAGCCCGGCATTCTCATACCCTTTGAACCAGACACCCACGGAGCGTATCTTGGTCGTAAAGTTCGAAGGATCATAGGCGCTGTCATTTGCACCCAGGGGCCACCCGAAGAAGTTGTAGCCGAAGTTCACTTCCGTGGAGAAGGGGATCACGAGGCCCGGCTGGGGCCCGATGGACTCGTCCGCAAAGGGCCGGCAGAAGCGCCTGAAGGGTGGAAAATTCCACAGGTTCGGCCTCCAGTAGTTCTCCAGCTCGGCGCGCCAGATCGAGTCTGAGCCAGGGTCATCCTTGAACCGGAAGAGTTCCCTGCGAAGTGCGAAACGGTTCGTCTCGATCTGGGGGTTGTTGAAGCCGAGCTGGCCCTTGTAGACCTGGAAGTTCTGGCTGAGCCTGGCCAGCGGGTCTGCCAGACCGCGCTTTCCCACCACGGGCTTTCCATCCATGATGACGCCGGGTGATCGTTGCTTCACGATGTCTGTCAGGAAGGCCCGGCCGGATCCCGTTTCGGAGCCGAGCAGGTTGGTCTCGTAGTCATAGGCTGTCGCGGCCAGGTAGGCGTAGCGTGCGGCCAGCTCGAAGGTGGTCCGGTACTTCTCGACCGCGTCGTTCCGGAAGGTGCGGAATCCCATATCCTGGTAGCGGTAGTCCTGGACGTCGGCCGCGGCCCGTTTCCGGAACACCTCCCTCTCGGTCAGAAGCCGTTCGCCTTCCGCGAGGGCGGCCTGGCAGCGGCCAAAGCACTGGTGGATCACCTCCCTGAGACCGTAGAGCTCCTGGAGCTTGGCCCGGACATCGCTCTCCATGGTCTCCAGCTCTTTGACCATCTGCTGCACCTCGAACCGGGCATCGTCTATAAAGAGCCTTGCATCGCGGTCCCTTTCATGCTCTGCAATTTCCTGCCCGCCACGGAACTCCTCCGCTTCGAGCACGTCGGTGACAACGCTTGATGCTATAGTAGCAAGAACAAGGCCAGTCGCAACTCTGTCAATAGTCTCTCCCTCAACTTCTTTAATAAACAAAATAGAAGCTTCTTGACTCGGGCTCTGCCGGAAATCCTCTGCCAGCCTGTAAAGCGTTTCCTCTAGCCGATTAAATGCGAGGTTGCTTCTACGTAAACGGTACAACCACTCTTCTGTATCGGAAATCGTCTCATTCTTATCATTCATCACTTTGATCTGCGACTTTGAGATACCATACTTGGCCTTCAGGATGTCTACCGCTGCCTGTATTACGCCAAGCTGGCCTTCCAGCTCCGTCAGTCCTTGCTTGTAGGATGCGTGGGCCTTGATGAGGTCGGAGAGGGCCATCTGGATCTCGCCGGGCGCTCTTCGCTTGCCCCAACCTTCAGGCCTGGACAACCAGGGGTTTTCCGAGTCGATATGATAGGTGATCTGTACGCCTGTTGCCGATATCTGACCGTTCGGATCGGTCTGAGTCGTCACGTTCAAGTCTTTGAGCAGCGGATCAGCCTGCGGGTCAAAGGAAGGGTTATTGAAATCGAAGGTGTAGGTGTAGGCGACCTGATCACCCATCGATACCTCCCCTGTCAGGTCCGGCAGGTCCACGACCATGAAGTGAAAGAGGTCCGGGCCGATGTAGCCGGACTTGAAGGTCCCGCCCGGGCCGATGTCGCCCCCGTAGGGGTAGCCGAAGATCTCGATGAGCCGGTTCGTGTAGTCCCGCTCCTGGTCCTCGATCTCACGCTTGAACGTGACCAGGGTGTCCTCGTTCTGACGGAGCATGAGGGTGTACTGGGTGGCGTAGTCGAAAACGGTCCTGGCGTTTTCCAGTGCGCCAACGGCCCGGCCGTAGACCTGCTCGAAGTGGGTCTTCACTTCCGCGCCGGGATAGGGTGTGAGCTGGTAGGGATCGATGTCAAAGGGCACCACGCCTTTGGCGAGGCCAAGCGGGTTGAGACCCCGGTCCGCCCGGTCTGCCTGGATCTGGATGGCCTGGAACTCGGTGGCGATGCTCGCCAGCTCGGGCACCGTGCTCCGGTCGATCTTCTGGATGCCGGTGTGCGTGGATACCGGGTCCTTTTCCGGCAGCATGGCATTGGCCACGGCCCAGTCAAAGTAGGCCCCCTGCGCGGCCCGGCGGGCCCATCCGTCCACACCCCACGCGCGCTGAGCGTCCGTGTCCTTGTACCCCTGCCACTGGCCGGCCGGGTCTTCCACGTAGGACCGCCTGTAGGTGAGGTTCACGATCTCGGACCCTGCCCTGGCTTTGGCCGCGGCGGTCTGGGCGAACTTGCGCTCGTCCAGGTAGTCCACCGGGATCGGCGCGCCACCCACCAGCACGGACTCGACCCTGGGCTCCCAGGTGAAGTACTGGTGCCTGAGGAGCCCGTACCAGACCTTCATGGCCGTGAGATAATGTCCCCAGGCATCGCCGTGGCCCTGGGGATACATTTCCTTCGCATCGAGCTCGTCCACCACGCCGCTCGCATCCATATCCCTGATGTTGTAGGTCTGCACGTAGGCGAGCTCGCCGTCGCCCTGGGTGAAGTTCCAGACCAGCCGGTTGTAAACGGGCCTTGCCCGCGTCGTGCTCATGGTGTCGTCCCGACCCCGTAGCAGCGCCAGTTCCTCTTCCAGCAGGGAGCTGAGCTGGTTCTGGAAGGCGAAGATGGAGGAGGCCATGGTGCCTAGGGCACCGCTCCGGGTGTCGAACCCGATGGTGGGGTCCTGAGCGTCCCGATAGGCCTCGTTGCCCAGCAGCGTGTAGAAGTCGGCAATGCGCGTCCCCGCGTTGAGGATGGCGTTGTTGACAGGGCCGTAGTCAGTCGGCGGCGCCGCGTCGATGCTGAAGTCCTTGGCCCGTTTGGACACGGTCTCATAAGCCTCGATGAGCCCCAGGTTGTTCAGGTTTTCGGGCGTGCCGCTCAGGGCGATGTCGCCTTCGTAGCGCTCCCCGACCTGGGTGACCACGCTCACGTCCGTGCTCACCGCGTAGTTTCGGAAGTCCTTGACCCTGGCGTCCAGAGGGTTCAGATCGGCCACCACCCGCTTGATCCATCCGGGAGCGAGCTGGGCCGTCTCTCCGCCCGGCGCCCCGGCCCAGTCACTCCAGTATTGCGTTAGATAGGGGTCCGGGTCCGTGGCGAGTGCGGGATAGGCCACGTCAACAGCCGAAGTGTCGGGCTGATCCCCGTAATAGTAGTGCACCATGAACCAGTTGTCAGACAGGGTCAGCTTGCCGGCCCCTTCGACGGTGATGTCGATCATGCCCGGCCCTTCGTCAAAGAGGACCCATCCGCTCGTGTCTGTCTTGCCTCCGGGAAGCTGGGGCGGCAGGCCGGAATTGTCAGGCTTGTAGTACCAGGCAAAGGTGAGTTTCTCAGGCTCTCCGCCGAAGTCGCCCGAGTGGCGCAGGGTCAATTTCTCGTCAAAGACGTTGTCCGGCTTAATAACCTTGATCTCGCCCCGGTAGGGTCCGCCCGCCACCTCGATGACATGGAGCGCCACCGGCGCCGCCTCCAGGCTCTCGTCGTCGTTTTCAGCCAGCACCAGGTACCCCTGGCCGGCCGCCGCGCCCGCGGTCAGGGCCATGGGCACGCCCACCAGTTTCTGGGGACCGGCGATGTAACTTCGGGTTTCCATGAACAGATCTTGAACGGCACCGCTCCAGTAAGGCTCGAACGCTATCAGTCGGTCCTTTTCCCGCTTGGTCATGATGTTGGGCAGCACCAGGGGCTCGCCGATTCCCGGGTCGTAGGAGATGCCCTTGAAGATGATTTTCTCGTTCAAGGGATCGTAAAAAAGCCTGGAGCGCAGGGAGTAAAGCAGGTCAGGAAAGCGGAGCTTCCCTTCAACGCTCTCGGTGCTGAGGTCTTCCGGCAGTGTGCTCAAAGGGACCGAGCGTTCGGTGTAGGGGTCGAAGAGCATGGCCAGGGGACCGCCGCCGTTGTAAACATTCTCATCAAAGATCACCTCTCCCGCGGCCCAGTTCACGATGTCGGGCAGGCCGTACTTCGCTTCGGTCAGGGTCTCCCCGATGGTGAGCCTCTTCACGTCGTCGGGCCAGCTCACCACGTAGGCCACATCCCGGGGGGGATCCTGATGCCTGTTGCCCCCGTTGAGGAACGGAACAGGATCTCCCACGCCCACCGGGCTTCCGTCCCCCTTCGTGAAGGGGTAGTAGAACCCGCTCTGGAGGGGGTAGTACCAGCGCATGACAATCCTGGATTTATCGGCCTCAGCAGGTTCAGGATCATCGCCTTCCCGCCAGTTTGCCGCCTTGGCCCAGTGGCCGCCCTTGTGATCCTGGTGATACCAATCGACACCGGCCACCATGTAAGAATCCTCTGGTTTGGGTAGGGCATCCATAGGCATGAGAGGGAGGATGGGTTTGCCCGCGTCGATGGGGTAGGTGAAGTCGTGATTACCGTGCGCATCAGTCCCAGTCGCCTCCACCTTGAAGACCTTCATGGTCCAGGACCCGGTGTCCGCATACCAGTACTTGAGCAGGACGTAGGGCTTGGATGTCTCCACCCCGTTCAGGGTGTTCAGGTCATCGCGCAGGGCAAAGACCTTGTTCCCCAGGAGCAGGGCGTGCTCCTCGTTGGGGTTGTAGCCCGCCTGTTCCGGGTCGGGCTGAAAGTAGATCTTCCCCATGTACTCGTACTCTAATAGCGGCTCACTTCCGTTGCCGCTCGCGATGATGATCGTTTCCGCGTCCGCCGGCCACTGACAGAGGTATTGCACGGGCTTTACGGGCCAACCCACACCGGCTGCGCCCGTCTCGTACCAGACCACCACCATCGAGTTCTCCGTAGGCGTATCAGCGGTCGTCTCGTTGACCGGGATGATCTGGCCTTCGCGCGTGCTCCGGTCATAGGCCCTGTCATCCCCGAGCCCATCATAATAGGCCTTCTCGAAGAGGACGTAGCCGTTCTTCCCCTCGGGGTCCTGATGAATGTCTAGACCGTTCCCATCTTTGGGAGATCTGATGTCTTTCCCGACGTCAACCGTCGGATTGTCAACGAGTTCGTCATCCCATTCTATGCTGTTCACGACAACAAACAGTAGCGCACCGTCCGATTTGCGGGAGAACCGCAGCAGGCTCCTTCCCGGGGCAGGCGGGTTGAATTCAGGTTCGTCCTTTTCGGAGATCCGCGGATCTACGAAGAGGCCGGTCTCGGGATCTTCGTGGCCCTCGGAGTAGTGCAGCTCCTCAAAAGTGTAATCGCCCCCAACAGGTTCGAGTCTTGCCGGGGCGCCCACGATGTGTTTCTGAAGCCCTGAGCCGGGCCACACCGCATAGACGGGCTGCTCGATGTCTGCCCCGCCCGCTGTTTGGTTCTTCCAGGTGACAATGGCCGATTCAAAGGGGCGCACCGGATAGAGTTTCTGATTGGTACCATCCCAGAAGGTAGCCGCCGCCGTTTGTGTGTCGTCGACTACTTCGGTGGGCGCATCGGTGATGTCTGCCTCACCAGGAGGTGTAATGGCCTGGCCGATAACACAGCGCTGAGCAATTTCGTAGTCCCAGACAAGCTCCATCGGCTGGGTGAGTTGAACCCCTGTCTGCATGACCTCCCCCGCCTTTTGCGGCTGAACAGGCTCGTCTCCGGAAACTGCGCGGAGATCCCGGCAGATGAGCGTTTGGTCATTGATGACAAGCCTGTACTGAGCAGTCAGTGTGACGATCTGCTGCTCGTCGTAATAGGTGTCCCATGGGAGCTGGTTCCCAGCCTCGGATGTCGTCACTCCGTCGTCGGCCGTGGGGTGAACCTGATCGATGACAGTGGCGTCATCAGGATTACCCACCTCGCTTCGATCCAGACCCACGTTGATCCTCAGCCTCAGCTCCTTGTGGTATTTCCAGGTCACAGTGGAGTCCTGGGTCACGACGAAAGGATCCGGGTCCGTATCCTGATCAGCGCCGTCCAGTTCCCCGGCTCCGGGAAGGTCTCCATCTCCGAAGGAGTTCCCAAGTTCGAGGACGTACCGCACCCGGTTTCCCTGGTCGTAAATTTCATTCGGCGGCGTCAGGGTCTGAGTTGTGTCTTTGATCAGCCAGACCGGCTGCTGCGGATTCCAGCCTTTATCCTGGCCCCGCGGGTCGAACCGATCGTCGCCCTGAAGGTGCTCGGGCAGGCCGTCGAACTCGGTGGTCAGGGAACGGGCCTCGGCGTAGTTCCATGTGATCGAGGAATCCTGGTCAAGGCTTGGAATAGCCACGCTGGTCCCTTCGCCTGAAGCAGGCACTTGCCCAGCCCCTGTCCAGCCCGTGCACACATAGACCTTTTGTGTACCCGGGTCGGTGACCACCGGATCCACGTGCAAGGTGAGGTTGGACCCCTCGGCAAAGCGATTCTCACCTTCCACCGGGAACGCCCCCGAGGCATTCTTGACGCTTTCGGGCAGACCGGCTGGGGCAAAGCTGACAGTCACCGAACGTGCCTCCTCAAAGGTCCAGGTGAAATCCACCTCGGATTCAACCGTGAAAGAGGAGCCGTTCAGGGTCGGGACAGAGGTGAAGTTTGTCAGGTTGTATGGTGTGCCCAGCCCGTCAGTGGGAATCAGTTTCGCAGAGGCTACGACCTCCGTGCCTTCGGGGAGAAACCTGGGCCCCATGTGAGGTTCCAGTTCCAATCGATTGAGCCCCCGGATAGCCAGACTGTGCCTTGCTTCCGGAGCCGCGCCTGCGGCGACGGAAATCCAGTCCGTCCCAGAGCCGACCTGCTCGGGAGAGGGATGCACAGAATCGTCACTACTGCCGCGCCCCAGCTGGCCACCATCGTTCCTTCCCCAGGTCCAAAGGGTCCCGTCCGTCTTGATGGCCAATGTGTGCCGTTCTCCTGCGGCGACGGTGACCCAGTCGGTGTCCGTGGCCGTTCCGACTTGAAAGGGGGTATATTTTGGGTCCTGGTCTCCTCGCCCCAGTTGCCCCCAGTCATTGTGCCCCCAGGCCCACAAGATCCCATCCGAGCGGATGGCCGCCGAATGTTTCCAACCTGCGGCGACGGCCTTCCAGCTCGCCGGGGGACCGACGACAACGTGTGTGGGCGTGTTCCTGGAAGTTGTGTCCCCCAACCCCAGTTGCCCGTACTCATTGGTTCCCCAGGCCCAGAGCGTCCCGTCAGACTTGATGCCCAGGGTGTGCTGGTACCCGGCGGCCACGGACAACCACGTGGTGCCCTGTTGGACCTGTGTGGGACTAACCTTATTAGAATTATCGCCGAGCCCCAGCTGCCCGGAGGCATTCCACCCCCAGGCCCAAAGCGTTCCGTCGGTCTTGATAGCGAAGGATTGACCCCCGCCCGCGGAAATCGAGACCCATTTGTCATCCCCTCCGACCTGTGTCGGACTATGCCTATCAGAATGATCGCCGAGCCCCAGCTGGCCACCATCGTTCCTTCCCCAGGCCCAAAGCGTTCCGTCGGACCTGATGGCCATGGTATGCACGCATCCTGCTGCAATGGCTAGCCAGCTCCAGCCGGGAGGATCCATCCTTTCCATGATGCCGCTGTAGTATTTTACTGTGCCAACATCGTCGTTCCAATAACCCGAGTGCGCCCCCCACATGGTTGCATGGTTTGAGCCCCCGTCGTTTGGCTCATCACCTGCCCAATGGGTGTAAGTCACCGGCTCTCCGCTCGCCCACTTCCAGGCCCCACCCGGTTCCGAGTAGTTTGGATCGCTGGTGTCTTGATAAAAACCAATCCACAAACTTTGAGACTCTTCGGGGAAATGGGATACAAGCCAGGCATTCTCGGCAGAATCGTTGATCGTGACGAGGTGGGCCCCCTTGGAAACTGCATAGTTTTCAGCGTCCTGCCACGTCATCGGTGGGGTCGTTGCGTACACATGGCCGGTGGCTGAATTCCGGAGCCATGCGAACACCTTGATGGGTGTGGGCCTATGATTTGTATCGCCGAGGCCCAGCTGTCCGTACTCATTGCCTCCCCATGCCCAAAGCGACCCATCTGCCTCTAAGGCCAGGGTGTGACTTTCTCCCGCGGCCGTGGAAACCACATTCGTGTTCGCCCAGAGGGGCGTTGGATTTGACCAGAGCGGCGTGGGAATAGAGCGATTATTGCTGTCGCCGAGCCCCAGCTGCCCCCAGGCATTGTATCCCCAGGCCCACAGGCTGTTCTGCTGATCGATGGCCACGATATGATAACTGCCAGCAGCCACCGAACCCCAGGCTGTTCCAGCCTGTACCTGCGTGGGGGTATTCCTGTTTTGCGTGTCTCCCAACCCCATCTGCCCATTACCGTTGTATCCCCAGGCCCACAGCGTCCCGTCCGACCTGAGGGCCGCACTGTGGTATCCTCCCGCGGCGACGGAAATCCAGTCGGTGTAAGTGCCGACCTGGACGGGCGTGTGATGCGCATTTCCGTCACTATTGCCGATCCCCAGCTGCCCATACTGATTGCCTCCCCATGCCCAGAGGGTCCCGTCAGACTTGATGGCCAAGGTTTGCCTTTGTCCTGCGGCGACGGAAATCCATGGGCCGGGCTCAATGACCGGGGTGGGGGTGTTCCTGTCTGTCGTGTCTCCCAATCCTAGCTGCCCCTGACCGTTGTGTCCCCAGGCCCACAGCGTCCCGTCCTGTTTCAAGGCCACCGTGTGAAATGTTCCCAGCGCCACGGCGATCCAATGCCCGTGGCTGCCGGCAGGCTCATTCACGTGCTGAGGACTATCGTAATTTCCACCAGTTGATCCGATCCCCAGCTGCCCGTTACCGTTGTATCCCCAGGTCCACAGTGTTCCGTCCGACTTGATGGCGGCCGTTTGGCGTCCGCCAGCGGCGACCGCGACCCAGTCGGTGGCCGCTCCGACTCTTTGAGGACTATCGTAATTTCCACCAGTTGATCCGATCCCCAGCTGCCCGTTACCGTTGTACCCCCAGGCCCACAAAGTGCCGTCCTCTTTCAGTGCCACGGTGTGCCAACTCCCCAGCGCCACAGACTCCCAGTCGGCGTCGGGGACGCCGTCGCTATTCAGGTCAGCGTCCAACCGCCAGGGTTCGGTCCTGGTGTCATTATCTCCCAATCCCAACTGCCCCCAGCCATTATTTCCCCATGCCCACAGGGTGCCGTCCGACCTGATGGCCAGGGTTTGGCCGCTGAAAGTGTCATTATAAGAATTTCCACCCGCCGCCACGGTGATCCAGTGTGGCTCAGCATCCGTTTGCCCAGGGGTGTCCCTGTCTTGCAGCGACCCGTCACCTACCTGGCCTTCGTCATTTGCTCCCCAGCTCCACAGCCTCTGGTCCATGGGGCTCACCTTGAATGTCACTTCATGCGCCTTTTTGTAGACCCAGGTGATGCTGCTGTCCTCACTAATGGAGAAAGTGACACGATTCATGTCTCCTGACGGAGGCGTGATGCTGTCGGTGGCGTCCTTCCACCCGACGCAGGTGTAAAGCTGGCCGGCTATGGTCTTGGGATAGCCGTAGATGGTAACTGACGTGCCGCTGTTGATGGGATCACTGGCGTGATAGTTGTACCCCTGCCAGCCTGGCTCTATGTAGTCCGAAGGCAGCCCCTCGAAGTACTCGAAGTACCTGTACTGCGCAGCAAAGGTACTGGGGGCTGCGATCAGAATGGAAAGGACTAGAAAGACGACAATCGAGAAAACCTTGCAGGTGAGCTTAGCCATGGTGACGCTCTCCTTGTTAGGAAGATTCGAAATACAATTTTCGACAGGATTAACAGGATCATTTGGATTTCAGGGACAAGAAATATCCTGTAGATCCTGTCTGATTATCATGGCGTTAACGTATCCGTCGTGACGACCCGCCTTAATGTGAAGGGGCCGTGCACGGTGATCGCATCCTTGTGGAGGCCCGTCAGGGTCTCGGTGTAGTACCCTCCCAGTAAATCGACGCCCCACCCCGCCGGCGTTACTGCCCGTTCCGGCAGATCCTCATCCGGCGGATAACGGCTCGAAAAGCTCAATGTGATCTGCCGTGAGACCGCATAAGCCTCCTCCACCGTGTTCTCGTACCGCTCGTCCAGGTTGTCGTGGTCCGGGTGGTACCTGTGAAGGAACGGGTTGGTGGGGTGGTCCGAGCCCAGGGTAATGGAACAGTCCACGGTACCGCTCGGGGAGAAGCCACCGGTACACGGTAGGCGCGTCCCCACAAAATCAAACCCCACCGCACTCAAACGCCGGCCCACCGGTACACCGTCACGAATCGCCACCCCGGTGTAGTTCGGGACCAGGGTGTGGTCGGTGAGCAGGACATAGTTTTCTGTATTGCTGTCATAAACCTGGATGACCTCCTTGAGCAGACGCACCGTGTTGTCCCCGTCCACGTGGAAAAGGAGACGGAGATCCAGCGGTGCCGAAGTCCTGGTTAGCGCGGGTGCGCCGCCGCCGGTCGAACCGCCCAGCTCAGCCGGGTGCTGGTGGAGCTCCACGGCAAGCACGTTGTTGCCCACAAGGGCAGGGACCTCAACATCGACGACGATGTACCGGCCTTCGTCGGCCGATCCGATCGCCTTCACCGGGAATGTGCCGTATTCGATGGTTCCAGTGGGCATGTTGGAGCGTAGGATCTCCGTGCCGTTCACGTAAACCACCGCACCGTCGTCCCGCAGCAGCAAGACCCTGAGATGGGTGAAGTCGGCGCTGTTTCCTGAGAATGATTTGCGGAAGTAGACGGTCGATGCAGTCTCTGAGACTGTCGTTTGCTCATCGTTCTCGCCGTAGCCGAACTGGCCCTGCCCGGTGGACCAGCCCGAGTCATCGTAACCAGAGTCCCGCCATGAGGTGCCCAGATCCGTACCGGAGTCGTTGTACCTCCACCCTGTCGTTTCCATGGCGATAAGATTACTGGTCGGCGGCTCCTTGAGCGTCGCTGTCAGTTCCAGTTCAAAGAGAAGGTCGGTGCTGCCGTTTGCCTGGTGAACCTCCGCTTCAAGCAAGTTGGCACCCTCCTGGACGAGCGTTGCAGGCAAGGTAAACTCGACAAGAACGGGGGCCTCCTCTGTGATCTCCGACAGGGCTGGGGTATTGAAATCGATAAAACCGGTCGGCAGGTTGTTCCGAAAAATCTCCTCACCGTTCAGATAGAGGACGACGCCGTCATCGCGCTGCAGGCGAACTTTGAGATTTGAGTAATAATCGGACATTGTGGCCACATTTGCAGGTAAAGTCACACTGAACGCTTTGCGGAAATAAACGGTTCTCTGCGTGGAGACCGTAGTGACCACTCCCGGATGCCCAAAACCGTACGGGGCATCTCTTGTTGGGTCGTCGGTCCAACCCGGATCCGGGTAATCGAGGTCGGTGCCGGTGTCATTGTATGCCCAGGTATGCCCTTCGCCGATCAGGGTGTCGTGACCCTTCAAACCCACAAGCCCCAGGTCAAAGCTGAGGTCCGAGTACTGCTTATTCACCTCGCTTACGTACTTTAGGGTGGCGGTGCCGACCCAGAGGCCGGAGTAAGTACCGGCGATGGCCGAGGGGGAAAGGATAAGCACACCCATCAGGGCGATGAGAAAAACAAAGATAAGACGTTTCATGGATTCGGTCCTCCGTCGATCTGGCGATGGGAGTCCCACAATATCCACCCCCACCTTGCCCCTCCCCCGCCGAAAGGGAGGGAATTTCTTGAGTTCACAAACAAGGCAAACCCCCTCCCCTAGCCCCTCCCACGAGGGGAGGGGAAAGGCACAAGAATGTCGAGTGATGGGTTTTTCTCTTTTGCGGTACTCCACTACTCCCTCGCTCCAATACTCCAATCTTCTCACTGTATCCTCTCAGCACTCACCGGCGCCCGGATCCGGATCCCCTTGTCATCCGTGACCTCCAACAGCCCTTCCGAAAGTCCTACGCCCATCTGCTCCCGTCTCACCTCCAGCCAGACGTTCCGGGAACTTTCGGGTTGAAGGACGGTTGCAGGCATCTGATTTAGGGGCTTCCAGGTATAATAGCCGTTCGTCACGTCCCACTCCCTGTAGTAGAGGACCACCTCGCCCGAGAGCGCGAAGTTCACTGTCCGGGTCACGGATGAGAGATTGGTGAGCGTAATGGTCTGCCGGGTCAGGCTGGAGCCATAATACAGGCCGTCGCTCATGGGAAGATCAACCCTCAAGGGGCCCTGGTATGTGGAACCCCCTTGGCAGTAAACCCAGCAGGCCTCGCCGGAGCGCATGGTGGCGGTCGCTTGGTTCTGCAAGAATTCCCATTCGCCGCTCGTGTTGTTGAGGCGGTAGATCGCCTGGCCGGCATGGGCCGCAGAAGGCGCAAAAAAGGCTCCAAAAGTGGGCTCGCTGTCAGGGCGCAGGTGAAACCCCACCATGTTGAAGGAGTCGGCCAGCCACCGGGTCTTCCTCATGGAGGGAATGCCCGTGATCTGACAGGTGAACTCGGCCGGTGCGGTATTCTTTACTTTAAAAAGGTAGGCCTGGTTTCCGAGCACGGCATAGAGGTTCGTGAGCCTGCTCCGGAAGTCCGTCTCTTCCACCTTGAAGTAGGCGTGCCAGCCGGGCTGGCCATAGAGGCCTTCCGAAGGGTTCTGGATGAACTCCGCCGTGGACTCCCGGCTCAGCCAGGTCCAGACACTATCCAGGTGATCCAGGCCTGCAAACACCGTGGCCGGATCCCTCGGATCCGGTTGCACTTCCAGGAAGACGGCGTTCCAGCCGCGTTTCAGGGTGAAGGTCTGGGTCACCTCTGACTGGGCATGGGCCTTCGTAAAAGCAAAGGCAATGGCGAGAACCACCCCGGCTGCAATAAAAATTTTGATCCCTTTCATACAGGGTCTCCTTGGATGTTGATCACCAGTAGCTTGGAAGCCAGGATGCTAGGATGCTGGAAAGCTAACTAACGCTATCAGCCTCCTAACCTCAAAGCCTCCCAGCTTCCCAGCCTATTGATTTACTGCCCTGGAAGGCCAGGGGGCTGCTTTGCTTCTTTATCGCTACCGTCCTTAGGCGTTTCCATGCCCTCCAGCCGGGCACGATCCACCCGGACCGGGATTTTGTCTCTCAGTTCTTCGTAGAATTCGCGCTCCACCTCCGCCTTCCTCTGGGCGAGAAGCTGGTGGCGAATGCGTTCTTTGACCGCGGCATACGGGCGGGGCGCGCTCTCTCTTTTCTCCATGAGCTTGGCGAGGTAATAACCCTTGGAGGTGGTGATGACCGGGCTCACCTTCCCCGTCTTCTTGAGGGAAAATACGGCCTCCATCACCTCTTCGGGCCAGCGGGGGTCGCCCTTGTCCTGCTGCAACCAGCCCGCATCACCCCCGCGATAGCGGGTGGGCTGGTGGTCGGAGTACTTGACTGCCACAGGCCCGAATGATGCAGTGGCAGGCTCCAGCTTCACGGCCTCGGCACGGACGGCCTCGGCCCTTTTCAGAAGTTGGGCCTTCTTTTGTTCCGATGCATGGGCGGGCACTGAGATCTGGATGATGGCGGCACGCACCATCTTCGGGCTGACAAAATCGGCCTGGTAGTTCCTGTAGTATTTCTCGACCTCATTGTCCGAAACCGCAACCTTCTCGAACCTCGGCTCGAGCACGTCCTCGCAGTACTTGTTGGCCATGAGGCGCTTCAGGCTTGCGAGGATCTCGGGGTCCTTGTCGTAGCCCGCCCTCAGGGCCGCCGCGTAGAGCAGCTCGAAACGGACCATCTCCTCCAGCAGCGCTGTTCTCTGTTCCGGGGTGGTGATCCGGGCGGGACGGCGTGCCATCTGGGTCTGGAACGCGGCCACGGTGATGGGCCTGTCGTCAACAAAGGCCAGGGGTTCTGTGGATGGAGGCTCACTCCGGGCCGGGTGGGTTGCTGCCACGAGACAGAGGCAGGTAATCACCAATCCAGCCAGGTCCCACTTCTTTTTAAAGATCATAACGCTACCTCCCCACCCCCACCCTGTCCTCCCCCTCAGGAGACTGTGTCGTAATGTCCTTTCGAGGCGCCAGCCGAGAAATATTGATTTGATGCGTCCCTGGATTTTAGGATTTCTCCCTTCGGTCGAAATGACAAAATCCTTCACGCCCATGATTACGGCACAGCCTCTAGGAGGAGGGCCGGGGTGGGAGTTAAGCTTCACGCCATTGATACGCGTGTTCTATGTCTTCACGCTTTTCTCCTTCGATCATCCCCGGCAGATAGGCTGCCAGGATTTGTTTCAGTTCCTCGAGGCTTCTGAAATAGACACGCTTCCCTGTGGCGACATGCTCCGCCTCCCCTCGCCACTCCGGATCTGCGCCTTCAATTTCCCTCGGTTCGAGCCAGCATCGCAGGACAAAGGAATGACTCTGCTCGCAGAATGATTTCACATCACCTCCCTCGCATCCACGCGTCTCTGATTTCGGGTGCGAAGTTCTTGTGGAATGCAGTATTGTTTTCGGCCTTTATAAATGAGGGCGGTCACCAATGCGTCACCGGTGCGTCACTGCCCGGTCACCGGACGAAAAATTTCTATTTTTTTGAAAATTTTTTGATTGGGCGAATTAGAAAGCAAAAAGGCACACAGGATGGAAAAAGGGATCGAGGGAGATTTTGCAGTGAAAAAAGATCTCCGTGCAGTCTCCGGCCGAAGGGACCGTTGCAGTCGAACGGTCGGCTAGTCTTCTATGAGTTCTTCCAAAAGTTCGCCGGCACGGCGGAGTTTTCCTGCCGCCGTGTCAAAGCTTCCCAAGGCTTCGTTCAGTTGCCGCAAGGCCTGGTGGGCAGGACTGATGTCCCCTTGAGCGCGGGACCTGGCAAGTTGGGGCGTCTTGGCCTTGATAATTTTATCGCGCAACGCCTGGGTTTCCTCCATGGGCGAAACGCCCAGTTCGGCTTTCAGGATATTGCAGCAACTCTCGTACTGCCTGAGCGCCTGGGCCCGCCGCCCGCATTCCTCATAGAGCCGCATCATCTCCCGGTGAATCTCCTCTCGCAGCGGGTCCATGTTGAGTATGTAGTGGCCACATGCCAGTGCCCTGTCGTAGCTCCCTTTGTATCGGTGATAACCAAGAAGGTGGGCCCGGCTCTTCAGATACAGGGAACGGATTCGTTCACGCTCGCTCAGGACCCAGTCATCGTAAAAGCCCTCAAGCAGGTCACCGGTGTAAAGCTCTAACGCATTCTCCAGCCCACCAACCTCATCACCCGTCAGAGCCTGGTATGGTTTCACCAGCATCTTTGCAGCACGGCTTTCGAGTTCCGCCACGTCGAGCCAGTGGTCGCTTTCCCGATTGAAACCGACTTCCCCGGTAGCTGTACTCAGCAAATAGGTCCCTCTCAGGGTGCCTTCCGGTTCCAGGATTGTTCGCAACCGCCACAGGGCGGTGCTCAGACTGCTGCGCGCCCGATCTTCGCTGGAATCTCCCCAGAAGAGGCCGGCAAGCGCCTCGCGTGCATGAATGCGTTCCCTGAAGAGAATGAGGAAAGCGAGCAGTCCTCTTACCGAACGGCCGAGCTTCATTTGCTCCGGCCCTCCGTCGTGAGAGATGCGGAGAGTACCTAACAAACAAATCCTCAGCGTACCCATCTTTTCACCCCCCTGTGTTTGCCCCGGCTCGTGTGCCGGGTGACCCAGGTGTTATGAAAGGGAATGGAAATGGAGCAGACGTCAAGCGTCAACCCTTTCGGGCTGCTCCGAGCACAACCAAATGTTTTCAACTCACCCTCCCACCCTGCCCTCTCCCCCAATCTGGGGGAGAGGGCGGGGTGAGGGGGAGGCCATCAAGGTGAAAGGAGGTGTGAATGCTTTTGCGACGTTTCTCTCTGTCTAGGTTGGGTTGAAAAGTTGACTTAGCGACAAAGGGAATCAGAAAACGATCGAGGCTGTCATCCATGCATCGAGTGCTTGCTTGCATCAGTGAGCGTGTCATTTCGAAGGAGCGAAGCGACTGAGAAATCCTTGACCTGGTTCAGAAAAGATTTCTCTCTTCGTTCGAAATGACAAGAAATTAAGTATGCTCACTTTTCTAACTTGATACTCGTTCGTCTGTGCGAACGCCTATTCTAGCGAAGCTCTGTTCCGCTGTTCGGGTGGAGCAATGCCTGGATGGGGTTCTCTTCGGTGTGATGGAAGAGCCGAAGATTTGCTTGGAAGGAAAGAACATGTCTCGCCCATCCTTTCACCAACATAGGCCATCGGTGGGCTTCAGTGTCTGGGATTGTGTGACCCAAACACCCCGGGCCGTCCACCAGCAACTGTGCTCAACTACGTATGTACACTGGCGATATGTCAATTCAAATCGGACGATCCTCAGCTTTTCCCGGAAGAGTGTCGGCAGAGAACTCGCCCGTGACCTTAAATTAATATTCAGCACGCAAGAAGCATACCAGGACAAGGCCGGATTCGGATTAATTAATATTATGATTTCAAATATTTAAACAAAGAGAAAAGATCTCTCCTTCAGGGATGTACTCTCTTTCCTTCAATGTGGGCAAAAGATTTCCACTTATTGGCAAACTTCTACACACTCACCTTCGGGGCAAGCCCTATCACCTTCCTTTGCCGGGATTGCACTTCCCGTTATCGCCTTTGCCAGGGAGCACGATCTTGATCCCGCTATTGACATCATCCGCGGCAAGGTCGCAAACAAAGGTTTTGGTCCACCCGGAGTGATCGTGGTTTTTCCCGCGGCCATGAAAGCACGTTCCAAGCCGGTGAAAATAATGGGCGGCAGCATGACAGTCGATCAGCTTGTCTTTCCCTTCACCGCCGTCCAGCTTGTCTTTTCCTTGGCCTCCGATGAGCCAGTCGTTACCCGCGCCCCCGCTCAGGATGTCGTCATCGCCCTGGCCGAACAGGATGTCATCGCCGTCTCCGCCTATGAGAATGTCTTCCCCGTCCGTGACCTGGTAGCCGTCCTGAGGGGCGGCATCGTTGTGGTGGAACCAGCCGTGGTGGACATGGCCGCCCAGTTCGGTCAGCTCATCCAGGATCTTCCACGCCTCCTTCCGTACCCGGCCGGCGTCCTTCTTGCTCACACCGCTGTCCACAGTGAGGATGGGGGCGCGCAGGGCTAAGCTGTCGCCGAACAGAAGGTCGTTGCCCGCTCCTCCGTCCAGCGTATCGCTGCCCAGGGTGGCGAAGTCCTCTGACCAGCGGTGCCCGTCATCGTGCCGATCGTGGCGCCCGCGGTGCTTCCAGTACTCGTCGTGCCACTTCCGATGGTGGGAATCCCAGTCATGCCACTTCTCGTTCCAGCGGTGATCCGACCCGTGAGACTGCGTCCCATCCGCCACAACCGTGATGGAGGGGAACATCCAAAGCTGCCGGTCCCCGACCAGAAGGTCATCGCCCTCACCCCCCAGAAGCAGATCGTTTCCAATGAGGAGATGGTCCACATGGTGGATGAGAACGCTCCGCACGTGCCGGCCGACCTGAACCTCACCTACCTCATCCCTCAGGTGGTGCTCAACGGTGATCAGTTCCTGGCCGGCACCCTCCAGCTCGGCTTCCACATAGTCGAGGCCGCGGACGAGGCTCTCCAGACCCTCCACCTGCCCCACCGTGACCGTCAGGGTCGTGGCGATGACCGTGCGGTCGTCCCCGGTAAGGTTGTCATTGCCCGAGCCCCCGTCCAGAATGTCGTTCCCGATCATGAGATCCTGGTCCACGACGACGCTGTGGCCCCAGACGCAGGGAAGGGCCTCTACCACAGCATAGTGGAGGGCGTGGACGAGGTCCCCCAGGTCGTCCGCCGCGGTCAGGAAGTCCCTCGTCACTCCCAGCGCCTCGTCCATCAGGGCGTCGGTGAAGCTCAGGACCGGAGCGACCAGCGTGTCGTTGTCCCCGGTGAGGATATCATCGCCCTCTCCTCCGGAAAGGCTGTCGTTCCCTGCTACGAGGTCGAGGTGTCCGGCAAAGCCCGGCACCACTGAGGCAAAGGGCATGAGCCGGGTGCCGTCAGCCCGGGGCAGCACGTTGTCGGTCGGGAATATGTCGAAGCCCCGAAGCTGAGCCAGGAGCCCCTGGGCCGGATCCACGTCGTGGCCCGGAACCACGGAGGTGAACGGAAGGATTGTCGCACCTTCAGTGTCAAGCACAACTCCGGCGCTATCCTCCACCCCACCCGGCAGGAGCTTAAGCGCATGGGCCACGTTCGGGACCGCACCGTCTTCCGTCAGGATGGTAGCCCGGTCTCCCACCAGCCGGTCGTTATCGTCCCCGCCGTCGAGTTCATCGTCACCCGCACCGCCTTCGAGGAAATCGTCCCCCGCACCACCGGCCAGGATGTCGTCTCCTCTCTGGCCGTAGAGCGCATCATCTCCTGTTCCCCCGTCGAGGATGTCGTTCCCGTCGGGAAGCAAGGTGATTATCAGGAGATCGGTATCGAATTCGGGCCGGCACCACCACTTGCCGTCCTGGCCATCGACCATGTGCGGCGTCCCGTCCGCATTGTAGGCTCCGACCAGGAGGAGCAGGTCGGCACCGGTCAGCGCCTCCGCCAGGGACCTGTCGATGTCGGTCCAGGCGAGGCCGTTCAGGTCGACCGAGCCGGTGATCTTCCCCACGTCCGTGAGGAGGACATCCTTGTGCCGGGACCCGTTCGGGTTGAGGCGCGGGCTCCCGTCCGTGTTGTAGGCGCGCGTGATCACACCGAAATCACCCAGCAGGGTGTCGTTGCCGTCCCCGCCTGATACATCATCATCACCCAGCCCGGCGATGATCTCATCGTCGCCTTCATCGCCGGCAAGCAGATCATCTCCGGAGCCGCTGGTAATGACATCGTCGCCGCCGCCGCCCGTGATGATCAGGTCGGTCGCGACGACGGACGCGTTAATCATGTCATCGCCCGCCTCACCGTGAATGACGAGCGAGATCGGGGCAGTCTCTGTGACCATGACGATGTCGTTGCCTTCGCCCAGGAATAAAACGCTCTTGCCGCAAGGCGTGCCCTGAACGGTGATGGTGTCGTCGCCACCCTTGGTATTGAGGCTCAAGTCCGTGCCGCTGTAAGCCAGCTTTACAAATCCCGCTACCTCGACAGCATCCCCGGCAAGGGTTACGTCTTCGGCTCCGTCCGTCAGATTCAGATTCAGAGTGTTTGCCCCTCCTTCCCCCTCAACGGAGAGGCTCCCGACCGAGATGGGGTAATTCAGCGTGACCGCCTCACCCTTCAGCACCAGCGCGCCCGTAAGGGTTACCCCGCTTACGACCAGGCTGTCTTCGCCGCCGCCTCCGGATACTGTCAGGTTCTCAACTGCGGATAGAGTGATGTTCATTTCCTCGAAGGTCAAGTTCAGGCCATCCACTGCAATCGTATCAGAAGCCGCAGTGCCGTTCACAATCACGCTGTCGCTCGAAGAGGGTGTGCCGCCGTCAATATTGATTGTCGTTCTTACCCCATCCAGCAGATTGACCGTAATGGTGTCGTCGTCATCCCCGCTGTTGATGTTCACCGTCGCCGGGAATCCCGCAGCAGCGGGGTTCACTATGATCGTATCAACACCACCCAGGGTATTGAGGGTCATGGTTTCAATATTGAGGTAGTTCGTCGGAATGTCGTTACACGTCACAACGGAAGCGCTCAGTGTGACATTGTCCGGGCCGTCTGTTAGATTAAAGATGAGTTCATCCACTCCGCCCATACCGTCAATCGCTCCGCTCACATTCCCTGTATGGCTGAAGATGAATGTATCGGCGGCCATGCCACCGGTCAGGTTCCGGAACCCGGAGAATGACAAAGTCTGACCGCTGCTGACGACCTTACCCTCATTAGCACCTGTCACGGTCCAGGTTGCGTCAAGATCAGCCCCGGTGAGGCGGTTGTCGCCTGCTGTGGTTCCCTGGATCTCGTCCATGTTGTTGAACGTAGCCAACCCAAGATTGGCTGTGCCTGCGAATCCGTCGCTCCCGCCCAGATCCGTCAGCGTCATCTCCAGGCCATCCGCAAGCTCGGAATAGTCGAGCGAATCGCGGCCACTTCCTCCATCAATGGTGCTGACACTTCCACCGGGTGCGAAGACGAAGTCGTCAGCCTGGACGCCGCCCGTCAGCTTCTCAAAGGAAGAGAACAACAGGCTATCGTTCAGGTCACCCGCATTCGGTCCAGTGAGACGCCACACACTCTCCTGATCCGGGCCGACCAGCATATCCTCCGCACTCAGGCCGCCTGCGAGCTTCTCGATATTGTCGCCCGGGTGCGCGGCGGTGTTGCCGTCCTCGCTGATCACGCTGAGGCTTCCCACCGTAGCCGTGAGTCGGGCCGTAACCGCCGAGAAGTCCAGGGTGTCGTCGCCTTCATCCACCTCTTCCAGGATGGTGTCTTCGCCCCAGCCGTCTGCAAACACATAAAGGTCGTCGCCCGCGCCGCCGGAGAGAGTATCGTCACCGGAACCACCCAGCAGCGTGTCGTTGCTCGAGCCGCCCGTCAGAGTATCGTCGCCGGCCCCACCGTGCAGCACGGCTACGCCGCCGCCCAGTGCCTCGATCGTATCGTCTCCGGACAGGACAGTGGCTGCACCCTGGAAATCACCCCACAACTCCACCGGCGCCAGCACGTCGCTCCCGATAGTGATCTTGTCATTCCCATCCCCGCCTTCGGCCAATATTCTGCGGACGCCGTCGTACTTGAGCGTGAAGCCGAAGGCCGAGACGGCCACGGTCTCACCGGTGCCCGGGTCCCCGCTCACGCGGCTGACCGCGAACTCCTCCTCGCCGTCCTCGGTATTGACGGCGAGTCGCTCGCCAGCCCGCGGGCCCATATTGAGCACCAGTGTGCCGTCCTGCTGCACCTCCGCCAGCATGATCGCGAGGATCTTCTCGATGCGGGTGATCCCGCCGGTGGCGGCGAAGGGCACTGGCGGGTACCCAACGGGGAGATCGATCGGCAGGTAGGCGGCCGTGTCCCGGATCAAGTTGGACTGGAGGAAATCCAGCGTGTCGAAGCCGCCGCCGCCGTCAATAATCCCGTCCACTCTGCCGCTGCCGAGGAAATAGAACGTGTCATCCCCTGAAGCAGAAGTGAGATTCTCGACGGATTCAAAGATCAATGCTCCGTCCATGTTGCCGCTGTTGTGACCGGTGATCTCCCAGGTGTGGTCCCCCTCGGGGCTGACCAGCGTGTCGCTCCCCTCGGCCATATTCACCGTCGTCTCTCCATAGATACCCTCTATAATGACGATGTCGTCCCCTGCGTTGGTGTTCACCTTGGTCACACCGGCCGTGTTCTGGATGTGGACGGTATCCTGGTCATCGCCCGTGTTAATCGTGATTGGCGCGTGGGTGGCCAGCACATGCACGGTGTCCATGCCCTCGGCCGTATTCACCGTGGTCTCGCCGTGGATGTCATTGATTGAGACGATGTCGTCGCCTGCCTGGGTATCGATGGCCAGACCACCCACTGTCCCGTCCGACGGGTCCCAATTCTCCGGAGGCTCGGAAGACACGTTGATGACGTCGTCGCCCGCACCGGTAACAAGGAGAAGGGTGCTTTCCGGATCATCCATGGTATTGCGCACAAAGATCCGGTCCGCCTCACTGCCTGTCTGGACCTCGAAACGCTCGACGTCATCGTAGCCGGCATGGATGCCGCCGGTATTGAGGCCGGTGAGGGAAAGGACCTCGAAATAGTCCTCCCCGGTCTCGGTCCTGTAGACGGAATTGCCGTCACCCGGCCTGCCCCGCGTAAAGATGGTGCTGGCGGGCGTGTAGGTGCCCGCAGCATCCGTCACCATATAGAGGTTCCTATAAGCTTCGATCTGTGAGATCAGGCTGATATCGGCCTCATACGAGGTGGGATCTGCGGTACGCTCTGAAATTACGTCAACGACAATCCGGCTCAGGGTCCGCAGGAGGGCATACTTGCTGTTCAAATCGTTGGTGAGGGTATCCACCGTATTATAATGGGTGTTAATATAGTTGTTGACGTTGGTCAGCTCGTTTTTCAGTGCGGTGATTTGCCCCTGAAGTGCGTTGAAATCGGCACCGGCATCGGCATTTGCAGCCGCCGCATTGCTGTAATAGCCAATGGAGTCGTTCCTTGCGTTAAGAGCTGCCTGATATCTGGCATCCGCAGCACGGGCGTTCAAGATCTCCTGATGCGTCGGAGACCAGGTAATCGTCCAAAACAAGAAGGTCCAGGAAACCGTCAGTCTATTCTTGTACTCTGTGTACAGATTGTTCGCCGTTCTGGTGAAATCTGCGCTTGTTTTATCCCTCTGCCCCAGGAATTGGCCGACCACACTGTCGTTCCGCAGCTTGGTGGGTTCGACATTGGTCAGCAGGTCGTATTCCAGGGAGGCGAGCTTGGCTTCCAGCTCGGCTTTTTCGGTCAACTTCTCAAAGAGTTCCTGGTTGACCGTATTGTTCAGGTTCTGCAGGGTCAAATGATAATCATGCTTGAAGGTGTTGAAGTCAAAGCCCGCCAGGCCCTGCTGCAGAATCGCGGACTTGTCAATGTTATGGGAAACCTTGCGGAAATTGGCATAGTCCGCTGAGAGGTAATCTGCAGAATCCTCGGCCAAAACCCGGGCCTCCTGATAGGCCAGGATGATCTGCCCAAAACCGGGGTCGGCAAAGAGCGCCTCGGCATCGACATAGGTCGGGGCCGTTAATCCGGCATAGTCTGTGGCTGCGGTCATATCGCCGGCCTCCATGTGCGTCAGGATACCCTGGACCGCCTTCAGGTCGTTAAGCTCCTTATTGCCTTCCAAGAGCTCGGGGCTGAGTCTCAGATCATAGAACAGGCCGCGCCTTTCAATGGAAACATTGGAATTCACCCTAGAGGCCAGGTCACCGCCTGTAGCCTGGCCCCCGGCCGACAAGGATACCTCCAGTGCCCCAAAAGAGGGGCCGGTTTTTCTTATATGAATTTCAAAAATCCCGCTGCCCGGATCGGCCGCACTCCATGAAGTGTAACCCGTGGCCTGGTTCACTTTTGCAGCCAATTGTTGAATGACCGTCGCCAGGGTGGTCGACTTATCGGGCACCGTGTAGGAATAGGTGGTGCCGTCCACGACCAGATCCCATTTCTCGCCTTGTATCGGGCTACCCGTTACGTCAAGGACATATTCCAGATCACCGGCCTGGGATTGGGCGGCTTCTGTGGATAGGTAGTGCGAAACAACCGGCGCTTCTCCCGACTTGATAATGGTAAATGCACCACTACCGGGCGTGTGGTCCGTTTGGTAGGCGCCGGTTGCCGAAATCCGGGCGGCCAGGCCTGCAGCCACCTCAGAAAGGTTCTCGCTGCCCACCGACACGAAGTATTCCTTGCCGTCCACCCATAATGACCAGCGGTCGCCGGGTACCGGGCTCCCATTCAGCGTGATGACCGTTGTCGAAGATTGTACCGCGAGATCCGGATCGACTGCGGTTATTTGCGCAATCATCGTGCCGCCGGCCGGTTTGACCACGGACAGCCGGTCTCCTTCCGCCACGGCCACATAGTCAGGATTGTCATTGATCCGGGAGGCCAGTTGGGCGGCAACACTCGACAATGAATCGCCTTGCAAAACCTCATAGCTGAAGGAGGTGCCGTCCAGAAACAGTGACCAGACAACACCCTCAACCGGGGGACCTCCCAGCGACAACAGGGCGGTGGCGGCGGTCGCGCCGTCGAGCGTACCGGCCGGCCGGGTAATCTCGTGAGAGACAGTGAGGCTGTCTGCTCCCGTTTTGATGACGGCGACCCGGTCTCCCTCGGCCACGGCGCTATAGCCGTCCAGGGCGTCCACCTGGGCGGCCAGGTCCGCCACCACTGTGGCCAGAGTCACTCCGGTCCCGGAGACGGTATGAGAATATGTGGTGCCGTCGACGATGAGCGACCAGACCTCTTGATCCACCGGTGTTCCGGAAAAGGTCACAAGATCGGCGACCGGCGTAGTATCAATGGCGCCCGCATCCGCTCCATTTATCTGGTGTTGAACGTTGAGCGCATCGCCGTCCAGTTTGGTGATGGTAATCGTTTCCCCATCCGTATCTGCAGTATAATCGTCGAGCCCGTCCACCTGGGAGGCCAGGTCCGCAGCCACCGTGGCCAGGGTCACATTGTCCCCGGACACGGGATAGGAATAGGTCTCACCATCGACGATGAGCGACCAGACTTCTCCTTCCACCGGCATCCCGGAGAAAGTCACCAGGTTGGTGGAAGCCGAGGCTACATGACCCGCGGGTTGGGTGATCGTGTGTTCTACAGCGAGGACACCGCCGGCCAGCTTGGTAATGACCATGGTGTCATCGACAACTTTTGCCGTATAGCCGGTCAGGCCGTTGACCTGTGAGACCAGGTTCGCGGCCACCGTGGCCCGGGATACACCCGTACCTGAAACGGAATAATCATACTGCGAGCCGTCGACCCGAAGGGCCCAGCGATCGCCATCTGCCGGGGTGCCGCTTAGAGTGACCAGGGTCGTGAGGGGTGTGTCGGAATCAACGGCATCGGCCATGGGAGCAAAACTCAGGGCCAGGCTCAAGGCACCCGAAGCCTTTTCGATAGCGATTTCATTGTCGATGCTGTCCACGGTCGCGGCGTAGCCGTCAACGGCATGGATCTGCGCTGCCAAAGCCGAAAGAATCTGCGGCAGAGTCTCATTGGTAACCGTAAGGGAAAACTCGCTGCCGTCTACCCAGACCGACCAGCGGTCGCCTGCATCAGCGATGTCCGAGAGCCTTACCGTGCCCGATGTGTCGGCAACGCTCACTTCGCTGTCCAGATAATTCGTCTTGGTAACGGCAATGATCCCCGGCATTTCCCTGGAAATATTCATGGTTGCGTTATCGGCGGTTTCCCCCTCGTTCACCACGGCCTTGTACCCGGCAACAGCATTGATTTGGGCGGCCAGGTCGTTGACAACATTCAACACGGTTGTGGAGTCGTCAGTGACCGATGATGAATACTCTCTGCCGTCAACCCAGACGGACCAGACGGTTCCGTTGACCGGAGTTCCTGAGAATGTCACCTGCTGCGTGGCGGTCCGGCTGTCGACCTTGGGCTGGCGGGTAGCAATGTTGTAAGAAAGCGAGAGATGGTCGCCGGTTGAATTGGTCATGGCTATCTTCTCACCGTTTCTCACCGCGGAATACCCCGCTGCGCTGTCCACCTGGGCCGCCAGGCCGTCCAGTATCGCTGCAAGGGACTCACCAGCGGCGGGCACATCATGGTAATACAGAACATCATCAACCCAGAGGGACCAGCGCTGGCCGGGGCTCGGGATCTGGCCCGTGAAATCGATTTCCGCCTGGAGGCTGATGCCGACGACCGCCTTTTCAAGCTCTGTTGTCAGATCATCTATAGCCCTGAGCAGGGTGTCGAGCCTGGTGCTTAACTGCCCGGCGTCAGTCAGCGCGGCCACCGCATTGGCGGCTGTCTTGGCATTCTGCAGGGCCGCGACGGTCACGGTTTCGGCCCCTTCATAGGTCGCCCGATAGCTGTTCATCATGGAGGCGAGGTTCGCGGACGGATGGGTCAGCACTGTGTTGTTGACGTAGTTTTGGATCTGGCTGAGGGCGGGACAGTTGGCCAGTTGGCTGCCGGTCATGTAATCATCGGCAACGGCCCTGATGCCGTCCCTGTTGACGAGTGCCTGTTGCCGGGCCTTCTGGGCATTCTCTATTCCCACACGGTAGTATTGTACGGTTGCATCCTCGACGAATAACCCTTTGATCTGAATCCACAGTTGAGTATACCAGGGCAGGTTGTTCCACCAGTTGTCTCTTGCTGCGATCCAGGCATTATAGGTATTGTCCTTTGCTACATAATCGTCCTGAGCCACCTTGTAGTCCTTTAACAGCCCTACCAGGTAGTCCTTGAATACAGCCTCTTCCCCGGCTATCAGGGTTTCGATCTTGTTCTGGAAGGCGTTCTGGGCGGTGGTCAGGTCTTCAACCAGACCGGCGGCCGCTTCCCGGGCCGCATGAAGGGCCATATCGGAAAGCTCGCTCAAACTGGCGCCGTCGGCCACGATGCCGGCGTAGATGACGGCCTCGGCCTGCAGGGCTTCAACCAGCCGGGTATTTTCTTCCGGGGTGAGGTTGCTGACCTGCAGGGCGTTGGTGATCTTGCTCAACTGCCGTTCGCTGAACCAGTGCTGCACCGTGTTCTTTTCCAGGGTGGCGTCAGCGGCTTCGGAAGCAAGGGAACTGTCGACCACGACTTTATCGCTTCCCGCCTCGCCCAGCAGGAAAAGCTGGTTGGCTATGGCATCGACCGTGCCGCTGCCCACCAGGAAGGTGTCGTCACCCGCACCGCCGTGCAGGAAGGTCTGGCCGGCCACCGCTTCAACCGTAAAGGTGTCGGCGGCCGGGCCGCCGTGAATGAAGACTTGCCCGGTGTGCAGGGTGTTGTCGAGGGTCATCCGGCTGCCGAGAGTCTGGTTGAGCGTCAGATCAAGCTCTTCGAATTCACTGAAATAGATCGTGTTCGGCAGTTCGGATTCGCCCACCGTGCTCCAGTCGAGCACGGCGCCTTCGGTGACGCTCTGGATGTAGCCGGCGCTGAGCTCTACCGTATGGCCCGTGGCGGCTATCAGGCTGACGCCGACCAGGTTGCGCCTGACGACCCCGTCTTTGACGTATTCCTGATACTGGCCGGTCCACTTCAGGGTGCGGGAGCCGTCCGAGATAGCGCTGATGTCGTAGAGCAGCTCGGAGCGGCTGGGATCGGGGTGGGGCGTGGTCACGAGGTGGACGGTGAAGCCTGAGCCGGCCAGGAAGTCCTGCAACTGAGAGACGGCCGAAACCACCAGGCCGTTTTCAAGGGTGTCCTGGAACGTGGCATACCCCATCCCGGCCGAAAGGGTGATGGAGCGGGTTTCATCCCCTGTCAGGGCCTTGAGGGTGTCGATCAGCCCCCCGGTGGCGTCCAGGGCCGGATCCGTGGCATACCGGTCGTTGAACATGACCTGCTGGCGGATATAGTCGTAGAGATCGCCTTCCACGCCGGCCGGGATGCCCATGGCCAGAAGATCGGTTTCGCCGCCGGCCGGCTGCGGGGTGGCAATGGTGATCTTGCCGTCGTCGGTCGTGATCAGCCGCTTTCTGATGGTGGTATCGGAGAAATCAACGTCCGTGTAGCCATCCTCGTTGTGCAGGTAGATGCGGTCCACCGCCCCTTCGCCGCCCACAACGGCGACCGGGGTGACGATGCCGGAAAGATCATGGAAGGCCGGGACCGTCACCTGCCGCCTGTGTTCGAGCTTCTGGCCTTCAAAGGGGACGACCTGGTGGGCGGGGAGCCGATCGATGGTGCCGATGGTCAGGCCATAGGCGATGGGGGTCGAGGCGGATCCTACGATGTAGGCGTCCACGGAAGCGTACTCGGTCCACCTGGAACCCGGGGTGACCAGTTCAAAGGTCGGTGTTTCGCCGCCGAAGAAGACCGAATCGCTGCCGGTGCCGGTGTTGACCACCAGGTCGGACTGGGCTCCCATATTGACGCCGTAGATATAGACATTGTCGTCGCCGGCGCCGGTGAGGAGCTGGATCCGCTCAATGGACAGGATGCTGCCGAGCTGGAGTCCGGCACCGTAGATGCGCTGCACGGTCGTGTCGGCAATCTGGTCGTCGTCCGTGTCGATATCCTCGGTATAGATGTAGAAATTGTCGCTCAGGGCGGTGCCGACGATGGCCAGGGAATCAAAGCCGGCGCCGCCGTCGATTTTGACGTTGGCGTTCTCCACGTAAACCAGGGTGTCGCTGTCCACCTCACGGGTATCGACGTCGTGATGGTTCTGCGTATTGATCAGGGTGTTGGTCTGCCCGAGGGATATCTCGGCCTGGTCGCCGGCGTCTTGGAAGGTGACTACAAAGGCATTGGGGGTGATGCCGGAGACCGATACCTGCACATCGGCACTGACGGGCGCGCTGTTCAAGGCAGCTTCAAGGTTGGCCGCGGTCCGGGCGTGTGTCGCCCCGATCTCGATGATTCCGGTTTCGTATCCATTGAACGTCAGGCTGAAGGCACCGCTGTCGGCGTTGCCGAGGGCAATCTCCTGGATCTCCCGGGTCGTGTCGTCGCCCGGGGTGGTGGTCGTGATCAGGGGCACCATTCTTTCCGTGACCCCGCTCACCTTGGTTTCGGCGGTTTCGATCACATTCAGCCGGCCGTCGTCGCGAAGGGTCAGAAGGGCGCGGATAAAGAAGGTGTCATCCCCGTTGTCGCCGTACAGTTCGATGTCGGCCAGGTTGTGGCTGACCTCGAAGTAATCGTTGTCCTCGCCGCCGTAGATCTTCATGGGGAAGGCGGTGCCGTGGGTGACCTCGTTGACCACGGTGACCTCCCGTCCTGCGACCAGGACGGTCTCGGTGGACAGGACCGAGCCTACAAAGAAGCTGTCGTTGCCCTCATCACCGAAAATGTCGAACTGCCGGGACGCGTCGTCGCTGATGAACTTGTCGTCGCCGGCGCCGCCGTGCATGGAAACGGTTTCCACCGTTCCGTAGTTGACGACCTGATAGTTGGTCTCGGGAGCGGCCAGACCCCGCTCGGTGATCTCCATGAGGGCTTCCTCGTCCAGCAAATCCGTGGGCTGGTACGCGTCGGCCGCATCGGTGAAATGGGCAATGATCAGGCCGTCGCCGTGCTCGCCATAGTCGGTCCAGCGGTCGGCGCTGAATTCAGGGATCTGGCCCGTGGTATCCTCGTTTCGCTTGTAGACCGTATCGAGCTGGATGGTGTCGTTTCTTGAACTTCCGAGAAAGAGGAGCTGATCGATGCCGTAGTTGGCATCGTCTTCGGCGATCGTGACCAGGTTGATGCCGTCGGAAGCCCCTGTGGCCATTTCGAGGTCGATGGTGTAGTTATCGCCGTCCTGGCCACCGTCGAGGGTAAGGAAGTGATCTCCCTCTCCGGTCATCCCGCCGCGGGCGTAGATGTTGTCGCTGCCCGGGCCTGCATGCACATAGGTTCCGCCCGGGGCGAAGCTGTCGATGGTGATGCTGTCATCGCCGGCGCCGAGGGTGACGGTCATGGTTTCAAAATCGGTATGGAAGATGGCGTCGCTGCTGCCGTCGGCCATGCCCAAACCGCTGACCGTGTGATACACGACGCCGTCCATCTCCGTTTTCCCGAGCCTCCCGGAGGCCCCGCTGCCGTCCCCTGCATTGGACACCTTCAGGACGTCCGTACCGCCGCCGGGGGCAAGGGTCAGGATCCCGTCGATATCATGGAGGGTCTCCGTCCAGCCGGTGACCTGGAAAATGCTGTCTCCCCCGGTATCCACGACATCCGTTACGGTCGAGGTGCCGCGGACGGTGAAGGTGTCCTGACCGCTGCCAAGATTGATGTCGAGATCCTCGACGCCCTGGTAGTGAATCACGCCCGGTGCCAGGCCGCTCAGGGAGTCGGCGGTGAGGGTGGCATCGAAAACCCCTGAAGCGCCGGAATTGTCAACGAATAGATAATCATCCCCTCCCTGCCCGCTGACGTGCAGGTCGCCTCTGATTTCACTGACCCGGTCGGCCGCGTTGGACACCAGGACCGTGTCGTCACCGTCGCCGGTCATGAGCTCCACGGTCCCGTCGATGGTGCTTACGATCTCCAGGGTGTCGTCATGTTCGCCGGTCTGGATGTGGACCCCCTCGATGGAGACAAAATCGATGGGCTCGGTGAGTTCCAGGCCGGTCAGGGTGGTGTCGGTGAGGGTGACGGACAGGGATCCGTAGGCGCCGCCGGCAAGGACCCGCAACTGGTCGAACCCTCCGTCGTCCACGGATTCGACCATCTCGAAGGGCCGGGTGCCCACCACCAGCTTGAGGCGGTCCACCTCGATGGTCGCCTCCTGGTTCAGCAACACATTGCCTAACTGGTCCCGGTTGTATATGGCGCCGCCCGGCAAGGTGCCGTTATTCTTCACCCTCGGCACCGCAGGATAACGGTCCGTCTCCACATCCAGGCCCTGGAAATCGTACCAGATCAGCGGTGCATGGTTGTCATCCGTTGCAGCAAAGACCTTGTTCGGAGTGAGAGCGGTGGTCATCTTGCCTACTTCGTCAAAGAAAAGGGGCTGGGGGATGCCGCTCCGGTTTTCATTGTCGATCACCACGGATGGATTGGGGATACGGGTGCTGTAAGCCCCAACCAGCGTATCCCCGCCCCCGCTGAGATTGTAATACTGCCAATAGAGGGGCACCGCATTCGTGCCGCCGCCCGGCTGGATGGCCTGGCGGTTGGTCTTGACATCGAGGGTGAGGTCCCCCTGCCCGTCCAGGTAGAGCGGCTCGTTGGCGACGATGATGGCCTGGCGGTAGGCTTCTGAGGCCTCGGTGGTCAGGTTGTCGTTTGCATCCAGGTAGAGCGGGTTTCCATCCCCATCCATCCGCTGGAAACCCACCCGCCAGTCGGGCTGGTTCCCGGCTGCCTCCGTGGTGAGGTTGCCGTTCTCATCCAGATAGAGGGCGACCGCCGGGTGGCCGGGGACGGCCGTATCCTTAATATAAGGATTTGCGCCGGCATCGGGATCGGCTGTGGCGCGCGGTTGGATGATCCCATAATAGGTCGTATAATAGATGTAGACATCGCCGCTGTAAGGGTTTCCGTCCCCGTCCCTGTTGGACTCGATGAAATTGTTGTACGCCTGCCAGGCCCGGAACCCGACCTGGTCGGGATGATTGTAAGTCTTATTCGGGTTTGTCGGATCCTCGGCCGGGGGCACATATTTGGCTGCCCCCAGCTTCTCTGTGGTGGTCACCAGGTTGCCGAGGCTGTCGACATATTGATAGAGCGGCACGGCCAGCTCGTCGTCGAAGTCCTCGACAACGGTATAATCAATCGCGATGGAGGTCGTCGACTTGGTGCCGTCGGCATAGAGGTAGTACCCGTATTGCTGGTAACCCTGTTTCTGGTACCCCTGCCCGACCGGCCGGATCAGTTCCTTGTTGCCGTTGTCGTCAAAGTGGACAGGCAGCACAGCCGAGCTTCCCGGTGCAACCTGCTGGAGCAGGGTGCCGCCGGAGCGTGTAGATACCGTGCCGGTCCCATCCTGGTAGAGGGGTACCACGGTTTTATTGTCCTGCATGATCTGCAGGGCCTGGACGCCGGTGGAGGCCGTGGTCAGGTAGCCGTCCCCGTCCAGATAAAGCGGCCGGGATCCATACCCGTTCTGGTCGACGATGATCACCGGCCGACCCGCGGCATCGGTGCTCAGGTTGCCCAGGGCATCTTCGTACAGAGGCCGGCCGGCCCCGTTTTTCAGATGGTACCCCCGGAGCTGGAAGCCGGTCTCCAGGTAGCCCTGGGCCTGCTCACCGCGGCGCTGCACCGTGTCCTTGATGGACTCGCCCGTGGCCGGGTCGATAGCCATGACGTAGAGGTCGAGATACTGTTCCACCTGGACCCGGTGATCGCCTGAGATCGCCTGACACAGGGCTGCGGCGACACTCTGCAGGGTGTCGCCGGTCTGGGCCGGGTAGCTGTATCTCTTGCCGTTCAGGATGACGGCCCATTCCTGGCCGGGCGCCACCGTGCCCCGCAGTTCGAACTGGGTGACATCCTTCCACCGGGTGCCGGTGATGCTTCCCGCCTGGTCCACGCCCCTGAGGATCCGGACGGAAAAGGCGGACCCGTCCGTTGCACCGACGGTCAGGACGCTGCCGCTGACCGCCACAGCAAAGTCGCTGCCCACCGCATCCTGCAGACCCGTTGCCACGGCATCCAGGGTCAGGCCGTCGGTCTCGTTGGCCTGGTACACGTAGTCCGTCTCGTTCAGGGTCAAGGTCCAGTCCTCGCCGGCCTTCACCGACCCGGACAGGACGATTTCGGCGGCGCTCCAGTATTGCCCCACGGGGGAACCCAGCCGGGTGATGGATGCGCTTGTCCCGTTGACGGACACATCACTCAGGACACTGATATGGGCCGTCCGATCGTTGTCCAGGATCACTTCCCGGTACTGCAGGGCCGGGGCGTCCGGGGTGCCCCCCGCGGTGTTGATGTAGACGCTGGGAACCGCGCTCAGGAGGCCGTCGTGAGCCGCCGGATTGTAGGGGATCCCGGCCGACTCCTCGCTGATGGCGCCGTCCCCGTCAAAATGGACTTTTTCCTGGATTCCGACCAGGGTCTGCTGCGCATCGCTGACCTCCACGGTATCGCCGCCACCGCCCCCCAGGACGTTTGTCTCCCCGAGGAGCGAGCGCACATCGAGCCGGTCATCACCACCGCCAAGGGCGATGCGGGTCGGTATCTCCTGACCGTCCGGCGGCACCGCGTCCATGAGGAACGTGTCGTTCCCATCTCCCAGGCGCAGGTCGAGATCTTCGAAGTTCTCCAGCCAGACGCCGTCAAAGGCCTGGCCGTTGACCGTCCTATGGCCCATGCCCAGGCCGCTCAGGTTGAGGTATTCGTCATCGTCGACCTGGATATTGCGCAGGGCACCGGTGAGATCGGTGCTGCTGCCCTTGCTGTGAACGATGAGGCGGTCCTGATCGGAAAAGGAATCCTCGCCGGCGTCGATCTTCACCAGGCCCTGGATGCCGTCCAGGCTGTGCACGGCATCGACCTTGATCGCAAAGGGATCGGGATCCACGGTGATCGCCGGAGGGGTGATGGTCCGCGGTTCCGGCCAGAGCTCCATGCCCTTCTCGAAGGTGACCGTGGGCATCTGCATGGTCCCCTGCGCATACATATCGATCCAGCGGAAGGCGATCTTTGAGTCGACCATGCGCGTGTCGTCGATCAGCGCCTCCAGGCCGCCTTCGTACTTCAGGTCGAAATAGCGGTAAGTGGACTTGTTCGAGTAATACCAGCTCTCCACATACTCCCTGACCTGCCCCTCATAATAGGGCCTGTATTCCGGGTTGATTAAAAGGATGATATTTTCGACAAACCCGAACCCCAGGAATTCTTCCAGGAGACTGGCGCCGAGCTGGATGTAAAAGGGCGCCGGGGTCAGGGACTCCACCCAGTACTCGATATAGGGATCATCCTGAATGACGAAGGAAGGCGGCTGGTAGGTGAAGGCCGGCGGATCGAAAAACAGGGTCGGGTGGTCGCCGCCCAGGTGGATCTTGTCGTCACCCGTGCCGCCCCGCACCGTCACCTCGAGGTGCGCCGGGGATGCCAGGATGTAGATTTCGTCATCGCCGCCGGCGGCGTTGACTTCCAGTTTTTCGATACCGCTGAAATAGGTCAGCCGGCCCGCGCCTGCCACGAACTTCTCGGTGATGATGAAGGTGTCGGCGATGGGCGTGCCGTTGATGATCACCGTGTCATTGCCCGAGCCTCCGTAGACGTGTACCGGCGCATTCTGGAGGTACTCGTAGCGGTTGGACCCGGTGCCGCCGAAGAGCCGGGACAGGTTGGTGATCATGCTCGGATCGTCGGGGTTGTCATTGAGCACCAGGAAGGTGTTGATCACAAAGGTGTCGTCATCCTCCTGGCCGAAGAGGAACAACTCGGCCATGTTGTGGTTGACTTCGAAGTAGTCGTCGCCGGTGCCGCCGTAGACATAGAGGGGCGCGCTGTTCCCGCTGGTCATGTGGCGGGTGTCGGCAATGGGGATGCCGTCCAGGTACGTCAGATCGGCATTGCCCCGGTCCGGAATGGTCGGCACCGTGCCCACGGTGATGCGGTCGTCGCCGGCGCCGGTTTCAACAATGGTCTGGACAGCGTTGTTATTGGAAAGCACAAGATCCTCACCGCCCAGGGTCTTGAGGGTCAACCGCTCGGTGTTGCTGAACCGGACGTCTTCCCGCTCGGGGCTGTCCCCCTGGATCAGAAATTGAAGCCGTGAAGCGACCGAGGCATCGGTGTCCCCCTCGACACTCCGGTATGCGTAGGTCTTGCCCCCGAGCCGGATCACCCATTGCTGGCCGGCGAGCAGGGTGCCGTCCTCGGGGTTGTCGGCCGTAATCCTGAAAAGCGCTGAATGACCGGAGAACTGGGGCGTGATTTGCACTCCGTCCTTGGCGATCACCAGGTCGCCGGCCAGGGGTGCCGGACCGTTGATGGTCACGTCGGTAAAGACCGCGTCGCGGCTATTGAAAATGTTGGATGCCTGGTACTCGACGATGTAGGGGAAATTCGGGTCGTAAAATTCTCCGCAGGAGACGATCCCCACGCCGCCGGCGGCATTCAGGGTGAAGATGTCCGCTGCGTCTGTGCCCCTGACCTGCAGCTCGTCGTAGCCGGACTGGCCGCCGGTGTCATGGACATAGTATTCGGCCCCGTCGTTTTTCAGATTGATCAGGTAATACTCGTTCCAGGTGTCGTCGTTTCCGAGGTTGTCCAGCGTGACCCGGCCCATCCAGTTGCTCACCGCAAGAACATCCGGGCCGACGGAGATCTGGTTGTCGCTGTCACCCACCACCAGGACGTTGTTGCCGTCACCGCCCCAGATTTCGGCCTCCTCGAAGATCTCGTCACCCACTTCGGGATCGATCAGGGTCTCCACCTCGGCCCCGGTCGCATACACATCCCCCGCATCGTTCATGCCGAAGATGATCGGTTCCGGTCCCATGTCCTCGGCGGTGTAGTCTTTGCCGGCATCGTTGATCGCGTCGGCCAGACCCTTGGCCACCGCCACCATCCGGACGTCATCTGCCGTCACCGTATAGCTGTAGTCGGTGCCGTTCACCTCGAGCGTCCATACCTGGCCGGCCTTGACTTCACCGACCAGCTTGATCTCCACCTGAGTACCGATCGTGTTCAGCTCGCTCTGGCTGTTCGCGTCGGCCGGCGCGGTCAGGACCGCCGTGGGCGCGGTCGGCTGGGCACTGCCGTCCCGCAGGGTGAGGTAGGCCTCTCGGGTCTTGGCCGCCTCGTTGGCGGCCTGCTCGGCGACCTTGTCGCCTTTTTGCAGGGGCTGGCCGTCGTCTCCGAGGATGGTGCCGACCACGAAGGTGTCGCCGAACAGGGAGACATCCCGGTTGAAGGCCTCCCGCAGGACATCGTGGCCGCCGGTATCCAGGAAGGTGTCCACCCCTCCCCGGCCGGTGAGGATATCATCGCCCAGGCCGCTGTCCAGAACATCGGCAAAGGGTGTGCCCACCAGGATATCCTTGCCCTCCCCGACCTCCTCGACCTTGAAATACATGGAGAGATAATTTCGGCTGTTGTTCACCCCGGCAGCGTCGATGACGTTGTCGCCGGCGTAGGCGAAGAGGGTCAGGTTGTCCCCCTGAAAGCTCGGGACATGGTCGGGATCGAAGGTCGGTGCCAGGTCGGCGCCCCGGCCGTTGACGATGAGAAAATCGGCGCCGTTCTCATAGTCGATGGCGATGCCGCCGGCCCCGTCGTCGGTGGAGAGCGTAAAGACGTCATCCACCAGGTAATGGTTGCCGTAGAGGTTTTCCAATCCGCCGTGGATCACGATCGAGTCGATGGAACCGTCGTCGCCGTATACCGGTTTTTCATAGGTGTAGGTCCGCTCGGCGAGATAGGTCCGCCCGAAATCGACCCCGACGCTCTCTCCTTCGGTTTTGGCGGTGATGGTGACGAGCATCCCATCCAGGACCGCATCGTAGAGCGCACTGCTGCCCATACCGTTCACCTGCACGGTTTGGTCGTCTTCCACCATCTCATAGCCGTTGAGCAGGGCATCGATGACGGTGTCGATACTGTCTTCTTCCTGCACCCTGTAGGAGTAGGTCTCTTCTCCGAGGTTCACGGTCCACAGGTCGTCAACCGCGACCTCCAGATCGGTGAAGTCCAGTTCCGCCACCGTGTATAAGGGAACATAGGGGACATCCAGCAGGCGAATTTCGGAGAGTTCCGGGACGATCCAGTCATAGCCGAAGACCCGCCCCCCCTGCTCCAGGGTGATGTCGATGCTTTCCTGGAACGCCACCGCATTGAAGCCGTCGTCGGCATCGATCAGCGCCGCAAGCTCCCGGGCCACGTCGGTCAGGGTGTCGTTCTGCTGGGCCGTGTAACTGAAGATCTTTGGGTCTGCATCATCGGAGAGGTTGTCATCCAGGAAGATGTCGTAGGCTTCGCCTGTTTGGATCTCTCCGCGGAAGTTGAGTTGGGTGGCCTGTTCGATGGCGCCGACCCGGGTGCCGGCGACATCGAAATATTCGACCGTTTGCCCCATCACCGGGTCGCCGTTTTCGTCGCGCAGGGTATCGACCACCGTCTGCGTGGCGCCGCCGTCTCCCAGGTCGAGGGTGATGTGCTCGACCTCCGATCCTTGCAGGTCGGCCACTTCGAAGCTGTCGGCCCCCATGGCGGTGTCGATCTCAAAGCGCTCCACCTCGGTGGTGGCCATGGCGATGACGGTTCCGCCGGTGACATCCACCAGCATCCCCGTGTCCACCGGATGGACATAGGTAAAGGACGCGCTGGGGTGGTCAATGTCGGGGGTTTCCGGAAGATCGATCCCGGCCGGACGGCTGACCGTCACCTCGGTGGGCGTGACATCTGCGATCCAGACAGCGCCGATATCGACCCGCTCGCCTTCATCGGAGGTGACCATCGCCAGGGTGTCGGACCCGCCGCCGCCGGCCAGAAAGGAATCCAGCGCATCGCCGTCCATCCATTCGATGCGGTCGTCCCCCTCGCTGCCGACCATGACATCGATCCCCAGGCCGCCGTTGAGAATGTCGCTTCCGCCGTGGCCCAGCAAAACGTCGGCGCCCTCGCCCCCTTCGATCCGGTCGTCGCCCTCGCCCCCTTCGAGCCAGTCATCGCCCTCATCGCCCTTGAGCACGTCATTTCCGGCACCGCCGTAGATGAGGTCCACATCCAGGCCGCCGCTGATGGTGTCGTTGCCGCCGCCGCCGTAGATGGTGTCCCTGCCGGCCCAGGCATCGATGGTGTCGTCGCCCTCGCCGCCGTCGATATAGTCGTCGCCGCTCAGTCCGTCGCTGTTTTCGCCGGCGTCGATGATGTCATTGCCGCTGCCGCCGAAGATGAAATCGCTGCCGAAGCTGCCGGCGATCTGGTCGTCGCCTTCATCGCCCCAGAGCCGGGCAGGGGCGCTGCCCTTGGTGAAGATCAGGTCGTTGCCGCTGCCGCCGTGGATCTCAACTTCCGCCGTCACTCCCGAGTCGACCAGGATCTGGTCGTTGCCGACGCCCGCATCGATCATGATCTTCTGAACTCCGGTGTATTCTTCTGCAAAGCCGTTCCACTTCACCTTGGTGACCTGCACCTCTTCGCCGTCGATCTCCACCACCTCGCCGGTGATTTCGATGAACTCGTCGATATACTTCGAATCCTCAAAATCCGGATCATAGTAATCAATGGTTTCGTTATCGGGGGTGGGGTCCCGAAAAACGGCCCGGTCGCCGACGTTGACGTGGATCACCCCGTCGGGATCGGTGACCTTCCCGTAGTAGAGCCGGGTGCCGTTTTTCAGTTCGGCCTTCAGGTACTGCCCTTCCGGTCCCGGCGTCTCCGGGGCGTTCGGATCCGGATTGGCAGGAATTTCGACCTCCCGGGCGACATCGTTGACATCGACCAGAATTGGCGGTTCCGTGCCCCGGCATTCAAAATGGAACCGGGCCAGGGTGGCACGGAGGAACTCGTAATTGAATGAGACCAGCGGCGGCGTGCCGACATTCACGAAGGCGGTGAGCCCGGCTGAGAGGCTGCCGTCCAGGTCAAAGAGGCAGAGGGGACTGTGCTCCAGCCGGTCGAGGAGCTCCCAGCCGTACATCTTGCCGTCAAAGGCCACGGTATTGTAGAAATCAAGATCGCTGTCGTAATACCCCTTGTGCCCTTCCCAGACCGGATCGTCGTTGAGGTCGAAGTAGATGTCCGCACCGATGCCTCCCGCGATGCCCACTTCCAGCAGCCCGCTGAGCCCCAGGGCCGCGCCCGCCTTGAGGTCGACCCCCAGGGTCAGCTCCGGCCTCTCGGTGGTGAATTTCTGGCCGTCAAAGGCATAGTCGCCCAGGTAGAAGCCGTTGAAGACCTTCCACACCTCCTCGAGGTTCAGGTCCCAGCTCGTGGGATCAAGATAATCTCCCAGTTCCCATCCCTCGGCCCATTGGCTGATGCCGCTGGTGTCGAATCCGAAGGTGAAGTCCGTGGTGGCGGTCACCCGCCCCCCCAGAACCGCCATGAGGAAGGGGAGCTGGGGGATGATGGGGAAGGCCTTGTTGTACTCGAAATCCAGCCTCAGGGCCGGCAGCTCGTAGACGAAGAGATCCACGGTCTGCCCCCGGAGCAGTCCGAATATGGAAGTCGGGTCGGTAAGGATCGGGAACTTGATGCTGCCCCTGGTGGTGCCGATGCTGTCCAGGAATCGGTTCGCTTTTTTCTGGTTTTCCGAAGGCGTTCCACCGTCCCCATCGTCATCCTTCAGCTCGGAGGGGCTCCGGGGCGGCGGGGCCGCGGCAGGCGCCTCTTTTTCTTCAGGGTTCTGCGGCTTGCGCAGGTTCGCGCCGATGGTGAAGGTCCCGAAGTTGATGAGGACCGGGTCGTTCGGGTCTTGGGTATCGATGAAATCCGCGATCCGGTCCGCCAGCTTGACCGCGTCGGCGATCGCCTTGATCGCCTTGACCACGCCGGCGTACTTGGTATTGCCCAGGACCGTGCCGGCCAGGCCGAGCAGGGTATTTTCAGTTGCCCCGGTGATGCTCATGCCCGGGAGCGAGTTCAGTTCCTCCAGCAGCGAGATGGGGGTCGTGAGCAGCTCGGCCACAGGGGCGATCGGATCGATGAACTGCTTGACCGTGTCGATGATCGGCGCGGCAAAACCGCTGATCAGCTCGCCGAGGTTGAGGGTGACATTCTCAAAAACCACCAGGGGCATGCCGCCGAAGGTGTCGGGGTCCGAGGAGGTGTCCACGTTTACAAAGAGCTGGCTGTAGTGGAGAGTGGTGGTGATCTCGGGCAGGGACATATCCATGCCGAAAATGTCGAAGGAGTCTTCAATCGCGAGCCGCAAATCGAGGTCCACATCGGCCCAGGCCGACAGGGAGGCCACCAGGTTTTCGCTGATGCCGGTAAAGAAAGCGGGAATCTCCGTGGCCCCGGTGCCCCAGCCGAAGAGCATGAGCCGCTCGTCGTTTCTGCCCGGGTCCCGGACATCCACCGAGAAGGTGCCGAAGATGCCGCTGGCCCCGTCCGCGTCGATGACATCCTTCATCCCTGCGCTGAGGATGGCCAGCACGCCGCCGGCCTCGAAACCGGGACTCACCGAGGCGGACAGCTTCAGCTCGAATTCATCGCCGCCCGGGGTCACGCCGCTCGTGTCGAGGTAGACCCCGCCCCCGTTTACAGGATTGTTCGGGTCGACGGCAAAGCCGAGTCCCATGCCGAATACATAGTCCAGTCCCAGATCGATGGAGCCGTTGACTTCGAGACCCAGGCCCGGAAGACTCCCGCCGAAATTGAGGGGAATGGGGATGTCAAAAATAGTGCCCGCCAGAATGATGTTGAACTGGATATGTTCGTCGTCCAGGGTCAACTGGATCTGGTCCGGCGAGGTGATGCTCTCGTAGCTGAGGGTGCCGCCCGGGTTGTACACGATCCTCTTGAGCAGATCAACGCCCCCTTCGTCGTTTTTGCCCAGGTATTTGAAAAGCGCTTCCTGGATGAGCTCGATGGTGGTCTTGTCGAGGTTTTCCTCAGAGCCGAGCAGGACGCCGCCGATCCCTCCGGTGTAGGTGCCGTCTTCGTTCGGGACACCGACCATCCGGTGCTTTAGATCATCGATAAAGGCGGACGCCTCTTTCAATTTGTCGCCGATCATGGGCAGGGCCATGGCAGCGAACCGGCTGTCAAAGCCGTCTCTGAGACCGTCAAAGAGGCCGTTGAGGCCGTCCACGATATTTTGGGGATCGTTGAGGATGCGGAAGAGGTTGAATCCGGCCAGCAGGTTGGGGGTGACGATTTCCAGGCCCTGGAAGCCGCCGAACACGTCAAAACCGGTGGACAGGTGCAGCACGTTGTCCCCATAACCGTCGCCATTATTGTCGGCAGTGCTGCCGCCCATGGGCAGGGTGGGGGTCGGGAAGTAGAGGGGAAGATCAAGTGTGGCAAAAGCCCCCAGCTTGAGATCGAGAAGGGAGGTGCCTCCGGAGATCAGTTCGCCTATGGTATAGCGGTGGTCACCCTCTGCCTCCTCCCGCAGGCCGAGGTGGCCGAGGAGACTCAGGTTTGCGGTGCCGTCCTTGACGGCCAGGCCCACTTCTCCGATGATCGGCACCCCGATGCTCGCCTTGAAGTCAAGGGGATCGCCGGTGCCTGCTTCGGCCCCCAGGGTAATCCCGGTGCTGTCGGTGATAAAGGGCTGCGGCAGGAAGAAGGCGCCGAAGTCCAGCCCTACGCCGAGTTCGAAATCGGCAAAGGCATCCAGGGCGATGGAGCCGGCCGCCGCCACATCGACTTCGAAAAGCCCTCCCTCACCAATCAACGCCTTGATCTCATCCGGCACACTCGGTGAGCCGACAAGGTCCTGCAGGTCGAACTGGAAGGGGATATCTGCGCTCAGGTGCCTCTCAAAGCCAAACTCCACCGTGAAGGCCATGTCCTCGAAGGTAAAATGGACCAGCCTGTTCTTCTCGTAGTTGTACAGGGCATCCCGGTCCGCCTTTCTCGCCTCAAAGGCGGTGAGACCCTCAACCAAAGCCAGGGCGATTTCGCCGTCTGTGGCGAATTCATCAAGATCCAGGGCCTGCAGGTCGGCAAGGGCCTGGTCCGGATCGATGTCCGTCGAGGTCAGAAGAGTCCTGCTGACAAGAACCGACTCGAGCACTTCTCCCTTGCTCAGGGCCAGGGCCAGGGCATAGTCGGTCGCATTTTCATCCAGACCGTGACTCTTGAGCAGAGTCGCTGCATCCTTCAGGGCATCACCGCCGTCCCTGACCCGGTCACGGCTCTGTTTCAGCCCATCGACCTGATCCGTCACCATCTGGGTCAGTTTCGTGACGATATCACCTTCGCTCGTGATGCTGTCCAGGTCCAGGTTGCGGACGCCAAAGACGCTTTTGGCCAGGTCCAGCGCCATGCCTGAGAGGGAGCCAAGCTGGCTCCACAACTCCTTAACAAAAGTGATGTCATCCGTATTGTCGAGGGCCGCCTGGATCTCGCCGTCGGTGGCAGCACCGCTGAATCCCGAGCCCAGCAGTTTCAGAAAGTCTTCCATGTAGCCGGCGTTGGCCTTCAGCAGGGCGCGGGCATCCTTGAGCGCTTGCAGGCGCGCAAGATCGGCCAGGGCCTCGGCTGCCTCCTCGGGGGTCGCATCGTCGGACAGGTCGTACTCGTCGAGAACCGTCCGTGCGATCCGGATGTCGCGCTTCGTCTTCAAATCCGCATACTGATCCTTGAAGAGGTCTTCGGCCATGACCATGGCGATCTCTTCATCGGTGGCATTGCCGTCCAGCATCGGTGAAAGGCCCTTGAGGTTGGCATCCGCGTCTATCACGCCCGTCTTGGTGCCGAGGCCGAAATCGACCTTGAAAGTGGACTGGATCAGGAAGTTGATCTCCCGTTCGAGGGAGGCCAGGTCCGTGATATTCTCTTTCAGGTAGTCCACCCCGGACTTGAGGGACTCCATGAAATTCTTCCCATCCTGCAGGGTCTGCACGTCTATGGCGGCATTGGTGCCGGTGAGCGCTGAGAGCGCCGTCATCTCGGGCCGGTTCCTGTTGTTGTCAAAGACAACCTTCCAGGTGCCGGTCGACGGTTTCTCCACCGTGACCCCCGAGATAGCTGAAAGAGCCTCGATGGCCTCCTTCAACTCTTCGATCCCTGCATTATAGGCAATCTCCGCGGTCTCTTCGCTCTCGTATTCGAGAGTAAAGGTGCCGCCGTCGGCGCCGGTGATCGTTATCACCTGCACCTCCTGATCGCCGCCCATAAGCTCCACCAGGCTCTTGTTGAGCACCGGCAGGTTCTTGTAGGCAATGCTGTCCTCGGCGATCAGGCTGTCAAGGCCGTCGGAGATGCCGCTGAGGATCATGTCAAAGGAGAAATACTTCAGCAGGCTCGCCATGGAGAAGAGGGCGTCCGCCTGCACGTGATCATCGAGGGAATCGAAGAAATCGGCCATGGACCAGTCGGCGGGGATGGTGCTGTCTGATTGGCTGGTGACCGTGGCCGTTATTCCGTTAAAGATGGGCAGGGGCGTCTGGAAGAGAGCGGGCAGCATCACTTCGTATGAACTGTCCGGCGCCAGAGTGCGGGAGTTGATCTCGGCGCTGATCTCTCCGCCGGCGTCAGGGATCAGTCGCCCTTCAGTCCCCATGGTGACCCCGGTTTTCAGGCGCAGGGTGCCGCCGGTAATCGTGGTCGCCAGGGGCCCGAGGTTCAGGGAAAGACTCACAGGCGCGTCATGATCGAAACTGAGAGACCCGGTCAGGGAAGGATCTTCCACGTAGAATTCGCCGTCGTCGTCAAGGCCGAAAATGAAGTCCATGGTCAGGCCGGCTTCCAGGGTAAAGTCGGCCGATGCCGTGGCCGGTACCTTCAGGCCGAAGTATTCCCCAAGGACATCGTCGGAAAAGTCCGGGGCCACCTGCCGGTCGGGCCGGGTCAATTGGACGATGGCCTGAAAATCGAGGGGACTGCCTGTCGGCCCCTCGTAGAGGGTCCAGGTGGCGGTCCACCCCTCCGTGAGATTTTCAATACTGTTCGTCATGCCCACGAGATCCTGGGCCGTGACATCGGCGCTCGACTGGAAGAGGGTATCGAGCGCCCCTTTTATGTCGTTGATCATCCCGGTATAGTCTCCCCCGGAAAGATTCCAGAGTTCGGAGAGGCTCTGCTCCACGAGGGGCACGGGTGCAGCATCCGACATCTCGTCGATCTCGGTCCTGAAAACAGCGGCCCAGTCGGCCAGGGCCCCGAGGCCCTCCAGGAGACTCTGGGACTCGCCCGTTGAAACGGCACGCTGCGCTCCTTCGGTGGCGTGGTCATGCCATATCAGGCCGGTGGGGTCGATACGGTTCCGGCGCACCCCCTGAGTCAGGGTCGCTGTCATCAGTGAATCGGTTCCGGTTGAATGGGACAGTCCGAGGGTGTGCCCCATCTCGTGCATGATCACCGTCAGCAGGTCAAAACGGCCCTCTGCCCCGCTGCCGGCGATTGCAGTCATCCCTTCGCTGGACGTCACGTACTCACTGTCTTCCATGGGAGTGCCATCCACGAACCAGCCGAAGCCGGCGGCATTGGTATCCATGGTGATGATACTTTGGTCAAGGCGGGCCAGGGCCAGACCGGGCAGGTCGCTTATCTCAAAGCGGAGGCCTTCCAGAGGAGCGGTGTCGACAATGTCGAAAGCCTGCCATTGAGCCTCGGCGGCTGTGACCATCGCCGCGAGTTCCTGCTGCGAGAGATCTGTTGCCCCGGGGCCGAGGCCCAGGGAAACATCGGCCATCATGGCGTCGTATTTCTTGACATCTTTCGGCAGCTTGATCTCACCGAATTTGCCCAGGGCCGTCACCGTGTACTCTCTGCCGCCGCTCTCCTTCAGGCGGAGCAGGGTCACATGCTCGCTCTGGATGACCGAGACCACGTTCCCCTTGTCGAGTTTGGAAAGGTCCAGAATATCCCCGTCACCACCGATGATCAGATCGGGGCCGCCGTCCCTGGGAACAATGAAGATGTTGGGGCCGCTGCTCACCGAGACGTCGGCCAGCCGTTCCTCGTTCACGTCGGCGTTTGCCCCGGCCACCGGTGTGCTGTCTGTGGAAGAGGTTTTGGTCACGAGGGAAGCATTAAAAAAGCCGCCGGACTGCTTTGTGATGATCAAGGTGTGGTAGCTGCCGCCGGAAACAGCGGCCTTGTAGTTGGAACCCTCGTTGATCTTGTTGACCAGGCCCTCGACCACAGCGTTTAGGTCGTCCTTGTCCTTGACCGTGTATTCCCCGACCGTTATGGTAAAATTCGATTGTTGATCATTGGTGTCGTCGACCTTCAACGTCCAAACCTGGTCCTTGGCAGGGCTGCCGGACAGCCTCACCTTCAGGGCCGATTTCTCCGCGACAAGGCCGGAACCGTCCGCCTGCAGCCTCTGCACCCCGTAAAGGGGATCGGTTAGGCTGACCACCCAGGGTTTTTGCCACTTGCGAAATGCAAAGGAGCCGGGACCGCCTTCAACCGAGACCTGAACCTTGATAATCGCCTCGAGGGCGGTTTTAACGTCATGACTGCCGGCGTTGAATGCAATGTCGGCACTCCTCTGACCGTTGTAAATAAGGGCGAAGGTGCCGCCCGTTGCACCGGTCAGTTCAATGCCGCCCGCGCTGTTTTTGGTAATCTTTGGATCTGTCCCTGTCAGCCTGCTCCCATCCGCTGTCAGCTTGGTCGAATCCCATCCGGTACCACTAACCACCCACGGATCAGCGGTCGTACCCGAGCCGCCGGCAATGAGCGTTCTGGCAGGAAATAGTTTCTCGATCTCCACCTTGACCGTATCTGCTGTGGCGTTGTACGCGATGTCAGTCGTCGTCTTGCCGTCGTAGGTCAGGGTGAAGGTGCCGCTCTTGACGGCTCCCTGCAGGGCTATCTGCTGCTTGGCATCCGCACCGCTGCCGATCAGCAGGTCGGCCCCCTTGCCCCCCTGAACGTGCTGGACATTGGCCAGGGTGGCGCTGGAATCAGGCGCCTTGGGATATTTGAAAAGGCCGATGGAGGTGTCAATCATCTGCCCCCCCGCCTCGAGGGAGAACCCATGATCACTGCTGTGAAAATCGGTTGATGAAATCGTGACCGCAGAGAGATCGATGCTCCAGGAGTTTGCAGCGCCGGTGTTGCCGCCGGATGAGACAAGGATCACATTCAGTTTTTGCAGCTCGGCCTTGATATCCGCAGCCGTGGCATTGTAGGCGAGCGGCCCGGTCTTCCGGCCGCCGTAGGAAAGGGTGAAGGTGCCGTCGGAGGCGTCCACGACCAGCTTGCGGTCGGCATCGAAATAGATGTGTTTCGGACCAAGCTCCGCCCCGTGATAGGTCAGCAGGGTGGAATCCCAGGAGTCGTCGTCGCCGATCACGAAGGGATCAGCAACACTCCCGGCACCGCTCACGGTCACCGAACCGACCGCAATGTTTGTGAGGCTCTCGAGGGCATCCTTGATGTCCGCCGCCGTGGCATCGTAGGCAAGCGGCCCGGTCTCCTGGCCGCTGTAAGACAGGGTGAAGGTGCCCTCAGAGGCGCCGATGACCAGCTTGTGGTCGGCATCGAAATAGATAGGCTTTGGTCCAAGGTCTGTCCCGTCAAACAATAAACTTGAGGCATTCCAGAAGGGATCGTTCCTGATCACGAAGGGATCGGCAACACTGCCGGCGCCGCTCACAGTCACCGCGTCTGCAACGATCCTGTTGAGAGCGGCGGCGATGTCAGCCGCCTTGGCGTTGAAAGGCAGCAGCGTGGTTTTCTTATCCCTGAGGGTGAGTGTGAACATGCCGCCTTGGGCGTTGTTGGACAGGATTATGGTCGAAAGGCCGCCACTGTCATTCACGGTGCTGCTCACCGGAATATAGGCAACAGGGATAAAGGTCACGGAGGCAGGAACGATCCGTTGCTCCGCGAGGTTGGTCCCGGCAAATGTCAGCTTGGCCGGATCCCAGGAGGTGTCGCCCTTGATGACATAAGGATCCTTGGCGCTACCGGTCCCGCTGACGGTTACTGAACCGTCAATAATGTTGTCGAGTGCCTCGAGGGCTGCCTTGATGGCCGCTGCTGCAGCATTGCAGGTGATAGCGGTTGTCGTCTTACCATCGTAGGTCAGGGTGAAGGTGCCGCCGGTGCTGTTGACCACAATGTTTTTATTGGCATCGAAATAGATTTTTTCGGCTTTGAGGTTACTGAGGTCGGCAGAAAAAGCCGGAGGCTTGGGCCAGAGCCCTTCATCCCAGACCAGCACCCAGGGATCAGCCGCTGTTCCGCTGCCGGTCACGGTGACCGAACCGGCGGCAACGTTGGCAAGGCCCTCCAGGGCGGCTCTGATATCCTCGGCCGTCGCATTGTAGTCAATTGGCGCATGGTTGCCGTAGGTCAGGGTGAAAGTGCCGCCCGTGGCACCGGTCAATTCCAGGCCGCCCGAACTGTTTTTGATGATTTTCGGATTTGTCCCTGTCAGTTTCCTTCCGTCCACCGTCAGTTTGTTCGCATCCCATCCCGTGCCGCTGATCGTCCATGGGGAGGCGCTGGTACCCGATCCGCTGACCGTGAGTGTTCCGCTAAAGAGCTTTTTGAGGGCCTCTTTGATTTCATCGGTTGTGGGGTTGTATTTGATGGGGGCCGTCGTCTTGCCGCCTACGGTCAGGGCAAAAGTTCCACCTTGGGCGTTGACGACGATGCCGTCTGGAAGGACTGTTGTCTCTACGGTTGCGCTAACAGGATGAGCGGGGTCGGCGGCGATAAGGGCTGTCTTGTCCACCTCCAGTTTTTCAACCGAGCGAAAGCGATAGTCAGCAAAGGTAATAACCCAGGGGTTCGCCTCTGTGCCTTCACCCGTGACGAAGACCTTGTTGATCCCGTCGAATATTTCCAGCGCCGCCTCCACCTCAAAAGGCTTCGCGTTCCAGGCGATGGAACCGGTTTTCTTGCCGTCGCCGAGGTCCAGATTGAAGGTGCCGTTTTGGACGTTTTTGAGAGCCACCGTCCAGGTCTCGCTGCCGGTCCAGGCCTTGCCGTCAGCCAGATTGACGATGACGGGGGATGCGTAACCGTCGTAGCTGAGGACCGTCCCCTTGATTTTGTCCCCGGCATAGGCCTCAGCGCTGAATTCCTTGCCGTTGACCGTGTCCTTGCCGCCGCCGGAGACGAAGATCACATTCCCGGCGTCTGTGATGGTGTCGTCAAAGGGTGTGCCGATGATCTTGGTCACCGCCCCTGCGGTAGTGACACCGGTCATGTTGAAGACGTCAAGGTCGCCGGCGTTCGGGACCCCCCAACCTTCGAGGATCTGAGTGAAGAAACTCCAGATATTGGTGCCGAAGCGTTTTCCACCCACGGCCGAGGCTGAGCCGTAATCCATCTCCAGTGGCAGGGAGACAAGGTTTGAGATAAAGGGTTGAGCGATGCCAGCAAGCATCTCCGCCCATTCGCCCTGTTTGCGGAGTTCCTCCCAGAGGTTGTAGCTGAGGGTCTGCAGATCAACCTCGATCCCCTTGGTCACCTCGGTCGAGAAGGGTTCACTGAACCAGACACTGGCGTCCTCCCCCAGGTAGTTATCCAGGTAGTGGGAGTAGTCGAGGACAATAGTCCCGCCTTTCCCTGCGGCGATGGTGCCGTCCAGGCCGGCACCGTTGACAAAGGTGAAGGTGTTCTCACCCTTGCCGCCGATGACGTTCTCGATATTGGTGGCCAGGATGATGTTTCCTGCGAAATCAGCCACGGAGAGACCGAGCTTGCCGAGGAATTCAGATGAAAACCCTCCCAACCACTGATCCAGAGAGGGGAACCAGCCCTCAACGGCTTTCTGCCAATCCAGGTTGGAAACACCAAATTGGGAGAGGAACGACTCGACAAATTTCGCGCCGTCGCTCAGGATCTTCGGCACGATCCGGTCCGTCACCAGGATGATATTGGTCCCGATCTCCAGGGCCGGTTCGGTGCTGCTGCTGCCGTAGACCTCGGGGATGAGGCGAAAGAGATCCCGGATAAAGGGGATATTGTCGGTGGTGAGATCGAAAACGGTAAAATGCAAGTCCTGGCCGATCCCTGAGAGGTCCAGGGAATCGGGCCTGACCGGCAGAATCGGCAGGGCCGACAGAACGTCCTGTCCGCCGATTCTCAATTCGGGCCATTCCCACACGGCGGAAAGGCCCCACATCTGCCATGGGAGCAGTTGGGTCAGCTTTCCCTTGATGAAGTCCGCGGCCTGACCCACCGCCCCCGAGGCAATGGACGAAAGCTTCTCCCCGAGAACCGGTGTAATCTTCTCGGTGAGAGAACTGAACACGTTCTTATTTACAAAATCCACAATCTTGCCGGCGATGGGATTCGAAAAAATCCACTCCCCTATGGAGGGCGGTTTGTAGGTGTAGGTATCCCCCCCCAAAAAGCCCGACAGGAAACTCCCGGAAATATTGGAGACTGTGTAGGTGTTTCCGGTATAGACGGTCTTGACCATGTCATAAAAATTGGCCCAGTTTTTCGCACCGAAGTATTGCTTGGCAGCTTTGATCGCCTCGATCTCGCCGCTCTGCAACTGGATGCCTTTTAACAAAAATTGACCCGGATTCTGTTGTACGTCGTCAAATTTTTGGGACATGGGTTTGGTAAAATAGGGGGTATACTGTGATGTGACATGGGTCGTGGGATCAGTCGTCTCCTTGACCGGGGCGTCCACCACGAGCTTGTTGGTGACCTTCCGGAGCCCGAACAGGTTGCTGAATATGGCGGAGGGGTCTGAAAGATCAAGATTCAACTGATCGACGATGTTCAGATTCATCAACTTCTCGAAATTGGTAACGTTCTCCGTAAAATCCTTCAGGCTTGAGAAAAAATCCCAGTCGGAAAACTTCTTCACCCCGCTACTCAGGTTCATGGTCCCTTTGAAGACCGTATCGTTGCCATTCATCTTAATGACATTGTCGCCCCGACCGGTATATAGGGTGGTGTTTTCATTGACTTTGGTGAAGGTGAGGGTCCCAAAGGAAAATTTATCCGGCAGCAGATAGCCCAACAACTGCGACACGGCATCGGTTACCACGGCAAAAATGGTTGGACCAATGTCGTCTACCCCGAGATTCACAAAGACCTGGCCGATCTGTTCAAGGGAGGGTATGAAATTCTGGATGTTGATTTCCGCTAGAATTTTATTGAGCGTGTCGACGGGCTCACTCTTGATCTCGCCGAAGATCTCCTTGATCGCCGCCTTGAGCGTGTCGGCGATGACGGAGATGGGCAGGAGCTGGTTCACGAAGGGGCGCGACACCGTGAGTGTATTGGAGCCGTCATCGTTGTTTTTAAAGGTGAACTCCAGATCCTTGCTCACCGACCTGAAGTCGAGTTCAAGATTGGTGACATTACCGGTGTCGATGACCATGGAGCGGTCCTTGTTCAGGTACGCGGTGATAAAATCGGGTTCACCCAGGTCGAAGAGGAAGTTGAGGCCATAGTTGTTGCCGAAGAGGAGCGTGTTGTTGCCGGAGCCGAGAACGATCTTGCCGATATCGTCGAGCTGCCTCTTGCCCACCGTCAGGCTGCTCTCAGCCTCGCTCGGCCCCACCCGTAAGTAGGCGGCCTTGTAATATTCCTTGTCGCCGATCTTTTCCTTTCCTTGGGCAGGGTCTTGACTGTTTATGTGGGCGAGTTCCAGCGTGAAATATTTGTTGCCCGTGATACCGCTGCTGCGTTTGATGGTCACCTGCTCCGGAGCGGAAGCGGCGGGGCTCATGTTAAACATACTGACCGTTAGTTCCGAGGTCGTGGTGAAGAGGCCTTCGACCTGATCGGCAGACAGAGAGATGAGCCCGGTCCGGGATACGCCGTCCCCCCTGTCGTAAACAATGAGGAACTCGACCGGTGTATAGGCTGTCACCTTCGTTCCCGAAGAATTCTTGGCCTCCCAGGAGAAATCGCTCTCGGTAACCCCGAAGTCGGTCTTCAACTGCAATACCGGAGCGGGCTTGGAGGTTTCCACCTTTTCTGATTTGATCTCCGTATTCTGACCCGGCGCGAAGCCGAGCATGGAGAGCCGGACCGTGCCGTCCGAAGCCACAGCGCTTTCTTCTGACTTGAAGGTCAGGGAGGCGGCATTGTAATAGGTCTTGTTGTCAGCCGTGTTTAGCTTCGTACCGCCGCTGTGCGTCATGCTCAGCTTGAATTTCTTCGTCCCCGCCGTCGCGCCGGATATGGCCGTGACCGTTATTTGATCGCCGGAAAGAGGTTGTTTCTTCATGTACTTCAATGTCTCAAGCGCTGTCAGCGCAGAGACGGGGACGGTTTGCGCAGTACCGCCAAACAGGGCCTGTACTTTGGTGCTGTCAAGATACACACGGCCGATGCGGCCTACCCCATCCCCTTTGTCGTAAGCAACCAGGAAGCTCACCGGTCGATAGACATCGGGCGGCGTGCCCGGTGACGGTGTTCCCTGTCGTGGTGTAAACTGAAAACGATAGTCGCTGATGGTGACTTCTTTACCGGCAGTGAGTTCGATCTCCGGCGCTGTGCTCCCCGTTGTCTTTTCCCTGGTATTGGGGGCTATCTTGGTCTCCTGGTCATGGCTGAAACCCAGCTCGTGCACGCCGGAAAGGAGATCCTGGCTCTCGTCAAGAATGAACGTCGCAGGGGTGCCGGCAGTGCCTTTGAACATCCCTGTAACCAGGCGCCCGTCGCTGAAGACATAAGTCATGTTGCCGGTTGTCGTCGAGAAGTCGAGGCTGTTCTCTGTGATGGTGGTATCCGTGCCGGGGTTGAAATTGAACAGGGACTTGATCGTCTGCCCGATGGAAAGGAAGGTATTGCCGAGAGAGCTCCAGAGGTCGATGGCCGGAATCATATCGTGTCCGAATCGATCCGCAAAAATATACTGGTCCGCATCTGCACCGCCGTCCAGGAGATCGTTACCAGGCCCGCCGATGAGGGTGTCCCTCCCGGTGCCGCCGTAAAGGGCATCGTCCCCGGTGCCCCCCTCCAGCCAGTCATGTCCTGAACCGCCGTCGAGAAGGTCGTTTCCATCCATCCCCAACAGCCGGTCTTTGTCGTTGCCGCCGTAGAGCTTGTCGCTCCCGGCACCGCCGTTGAGAAGATCGCTCCCCGCTTCCCCTCCAAGGGTGTCGGCGCCACCGGCACTCGTGAGGTGATCGTTACCCGCCCCTCCCTTGATGTCGGCGGACAGGGGATTCGTGGGCGGAGGCTGAGTGGCCACAACCGTGATCGTGTCACCGCCGCCGCCTCCCTGAACAGGGATGGGCTTGCTGTCTGAAACCCAGACATGGGAGGGCTCGGCGCCAAGGATGATTTTTGCGAGGCTTTCCTTGAAGTTGGCGTCAAGGTTGCCGATTCCTGAAATCCAGCTACCTGTAACGGCCGGTCCTGGTTGTGTTAAAACGTCGGTACGATCAACAAGCAGGGAATGGAGCGGCTCAGGTGCAGGGAGCGGGTTGGGAATTGCAGGTGCAGGGGTGCTTGGGACAGGCTGCTTGATCTTCAGATCAACGCTTTGGCCCCTGAGGAGCAGCGGGTCGCTGTAATGATCGGCAGGCGGAGGTGTTGTCGGGGGAGGCGTCCTGGTGAACTTGACCTCATAGGTTGGTACGACCTTCGGCGCTGGCGTTGTTGGTGGTGGTGATGCCGGCTGCACCCTTGTCACTGCAATGGACCAGTTTTTCACCTTATTCAAGCCGCTGAGCCAGGTTTGGATACCGTTACTCAGGTCCGTGTCAATCGTAGCTTGATCGAACTCTTTCGTTTCGCTGCCGTAAAACAGCTTGAATTTGCCTTCGGTAGCGTAGACCCTGATCTCCTGGGTATACTCGATATTGCCGGATACTTCTCTCAGGTACGGCAGTACCGTAATGCTCCCTTTCCTGAAAAGTGCCGTGTCACTGGTGGCCGGCAGGAGTTGTATGCTCCGGATCAAGGGGCTGTTCACGATCCAGGGATCGCCGGGGGTCCCGGAACCGGTGACCTCGATGTTGCTGATTCTATTGAATCGGGCCTGACTCAGGATGCCGGTCAAGGGGTTTGGAAAGGCCGATTGGACCGCCTTCTCGAGGACGTCTTCGAGGGAGGTTTTCATGCCGCCCGTTAACCCGGGTATCATCTTGTCGCCCTCGGCATCAAAGCTAATGGGATCCGTGTCGAAAGTGTAGTATGGGGGTGCAGGGGTGCCCGGAATCGAACCCGCGTCCATGACACGGGTGGTGGTCACTCTCAGCTTGAACAGGCCGCCCTGGGCATCATGCCAGATGACCCAGGGTGATTCGTTCTTAAAAAACTCTTCGAGGGCGATTTTGTCGGCTGATACAGCGATAAGGCCTTGTTTGAGTGTACTTGATTGAACGCTGAACTGCCTGGTCTGGATGGTCGAGTTGAAATTGATGGTCCAGGAGCCCGGGTCGCCGCCTACGGTCATGTTCGTCAAACCGGCTCCCGTAAGTTTATTCTGCAGTTGTTGGGCCGTCATGTTGTGGGTGATCCCCGAGACGGCCTGGGTGGTCGTCCCCTCTTTGAAACTCAGGCTGAAGGTACCACCGGTTACAAGGGCCGGCAGCTTGATGACGGCCTGCTTCTGATTGGTGCCCACACCTTCCTTAAGAGAAAGGGTGCTGCCCGTTGGGAGACTGAACTGGTCTGACTGGTTTGTCGAATCGAAGGTAATCGTAAAATTCCCGGCTGTGCCGGAAACAACCGCGTTCGCGAGGGCCGTGGCTGCTGCTCTCATCCGCTGCTGCAGGACTGAGGCCGTGTCGGTTTTATTCACGAGGATAACGATCCCGGCAGAAGAGCTGTTCTCCTTGAATGTCAAGTCGACCGAAGCAGGACCAGTCCCGGTGGGCCATTTGATGACAACCTGCTTTGAATGAGATATGAAAAGCTCGGGTGAAGTCAGGGTGTGTTCACCCCCGTCGAGATTGACCAGTGCCTGTTCGCCGTAGGCGGAATAGTCCAGCACGTTCTCGTAGTATGTGGGCGGCAGGTTATTCGGGTTGGGGGTGGGGGCAGGTTGTTTGACGGTGTTTGTGTTTGTGAGGGTTCCCGGCAGGACGCCGCCCTTCTCAAACTTGTAGGTGGTATCCTTCATGGACCCGGTAATGTTGAAGATGTTGTGGGCAATGATCTCGCCGCCGATTTTCTGGCCCGAGGCGTTGACAAGGTAGGCCGTGACCTTGTTGACGTTGATGCCTTCGTTCCGCTCATCCGTTGTGCTGCCTGCAAGGGGGTTCCTTTCCTGAAGGCTCTCGTTCGGGGCGGAAATGATGATGACGAGTTTCTGATCTGTCCCGGGATCAAGGGCGGAGAAGTCGAGTGCCCCCTGCTTGGTTGACCGGGTGTTGTCGATCATCGTGATGGCGCTTCGAAACGAGATGATTTTATAGTTGTTCTCCCCTTGGCTTCCGACGATAGTCTCGACCTGTTTGACTCCCTTGTGAACCGTATCTCCGGTCTTACCCTGAACGGTGTTGTCCGAGGGATTCGTGTTGTCCTTGACCTGGATCCCGCCGATGTCCACACCTGTTCCAACATCCGCACCGAACACCACCCTGTCACCGGCCGTGCTCATCGCATCATCGGCACGGATCTCAAAGGACAGCCCTCCGGTCACCGCCGAAAAATCCAGGGTGTCATTGCCCTGGTTGGCCTTTTCAACGATCGTGTCCGTGCCCCAGTTGTTGTCAAAGACATAGGTGTCGTCCCCCTCGCCGCCGTCCAGGTAGTCGTTTTTGGCGCCGGCCCCCGTAGCCGTGTCATGGGTTCCATCTTCATTGCGGTCGCCATAGAGCTTGTCGTCGCCGGCCCCGCCGTAAAGTTCGTCCGCCCCGGCGCCGCCGTAAAGGGCATCATCGCCGGGCTTGATTTTGCGGGCATCTTTTATCGGGTTTCCGATCTCCACCTTTTTGGTGATATCGGGGCTGTAAAGGTCGCCAAAAATGGTATCCATGCCGGCCTCGCCGTAGATTTGGTCACCCCCGCCGCCGCCGTATAACGTGTCCCCGATTGCAGAGCCTGTGATCACGTCCCGGTCGTCGCTGCCGGTGCTGGTGATTTTACCGGCCCCCCCGCCGACAAATGCTTCAATGTTTTTGAAGCCCATGATCGTATCGTTTTCCGGCTGCAGCAAAAACCCATCCGTTCCGGGAGTCAGGCTCAGGTCGATCTCGATTTTTGTTGCATAACCGGCGGTGCCGCCAAACAGGCCGCTCAGTCCTGTCTTGTTCGCAGCGGTGTAATCAAGGGCATCTCCCTTTTCATGGCCGCCGCCGTCGATGGTCCCCTGGAGCTTCGTACCTGCCTCGAAATAAAAAATGTCGTCCTTGGTGCTGCTGCCGATCAGAGAATCGATTTTTTCAGCGGCGATGAACGGTCCCCACTGGGGGTTTGCCACATTCAAATTGTTTGTGTATTCAACGTTGATTGTCCCGCCCTGTTTGACCGTAAACCTGAGCGGCTTCAGGATTGCGGAAAGATCCAGGGTGTCAATTGCCGCGCCGCCGACGATGGTCAGGTCCATGTTGCCGGGATCGCCCTCGATGCTGAATGTGTCGGCCCCACCATTGCCCTCGACTCGCAGGGTTTTCTCGACCTGGTAAATCGTTGTTCCCGTGCCGCCGACTGTGTTGACTGTTGCCGTGGAGGTATCCCCGTCAACGGTAATGGTGTCCTCCTTGTCGGTGCCGGTGACCGTCCCCACCTTTGCAGAAGTGGGAGGATTGGTGTCCAGCAGGTTGTGATAACCGGGCAGGCTGCCGTCCCGGAACAAACCCCGGGCCTCGATCAGGCCTGTGCTCTTCTCCAGGACCCAGTCGCCGCCGAGATCACCCGCCCCGGTGGCGTCGTCCGAGGCCGCCACATCGGCGCCGGTGATCTCGGCCAGCTTTTCGATAAAGGCCAACCCTTCCTCGCCTTGGGCCACATTGCAGCCGTAGAGGAGAATATCGCCGCCCGGGTTTAGAGCCATCTCCCAGGCCCCCGTCTGGAAGCTGTCGTCGGACAGCCCGTTCTTGTCCATCAGGCTGTTCCCCAACTGCAACATCCCCGCTTCGCCGTGTGAGAGGATATGGACGGCGCTGATGCCCTGGTAGTGTTCCAGGGTCTGACTGACCTGCTCGAAGCCGTCCCGGTCCGAATCCAGGATCACCGCTTCATAGATATTGGAATCCCGGGAGGTCAATGCATCAAGAAGCCATTCGTAATCGGGTACGGAGGGATCCACAAGAATGAGCTCCAACCCCGCATCGCCTGACTCCCCATGAGCGGCCCGGGCTGAGATCACTGAAAAGGAATCCTGGTAGCCTGCCGCACCGGCCGGGTTTTCAAAAGCATCAGAATTCATGCCGGACATCCCGACGGTATCGGCGAGTGCCTGGCTTGCGAGAAACGAAAGATCACGATTGTCAATCAGCTTTCGTGTATCTGTTTCTTCCACGTCTTTCATGTGGAGGGTGACATCGTTCGCATCACCCGTCATGGCGAATTTGAAGTCAGCAGAGAGGAGCAGCCGCGGCTCGAGGGGTTCCAAAAGAGCCTTTCGCGGACGCTTGGCGGCCGTCTCCTTCCGTTTCAGCAATCTTCTGATCTGTCTGGCAAGACCCATGACCGACCTCCTTGATATCTTTTGGCAGGCGCCTCGAAAATCCCTATCAAAAACCTTTCTAACAACCCCCTCTCCCTTGAGGGAGAGGGCCGGGGTGAGGGTGTAACTGCTTGAATTCCCACTCACTCACCCCGGATCAAATCCGGGGCAGGCTCTTGCCTCTCCCCGTCAAGCGTCAAAGGGAAGAGGAAAAAGATAGAAAAGGGGCAGACCTCAAGCTTCAACCCCTTCAGGTTGCTCCGAACACAACCAAAATGTCTTCAAATCACGGTAAGGCTAAAGGTTTGCAAGTCAGGTTCGTGCTGCTTGGATTGGGTTGAAAAGTTGACCTAGCGACAAATGAAGTTAGAAAACGTTATCAGATTTCTCACTTCCTTCGAAATGACAAAAAATTATGCACGCTTGCTTCTCTAACTTGTTGCCAGTTCGTCTGTGCGAACGCCTATTCCCGTGAAACTTTCTTTCGTGGTTTGATTGCAGTAATGCCTGGATGGGGTTCTCTTCGGAGTAATGGAAGAGCCGGAGATATCCTTGGAAGGTAACGACATGGTTCGCCCATCCTTTCACCAACGTACCGTATCGGTGGGCTTGAGTGTCTGCGGAATTGAATGACCCGGACAACGTGAGCTGTCTGCCGACAACTGTTTCTAAATACACACCATCACATTTCAAATGTCAACCCGAATCATAGGATTAAGGGACTTTCCTGGATTCCCGTCCACACGGGAATGACGGGAGAGGCCACATTTGGACTTTTTACCGTGAAAATCCCCCCTGCCCCCCTTTTCGAAAGGGGGATTTTATGGCGGCTGCTTAAACCTCCCCCTTTATCAAAGGGGGATTGAGAGGGATTTTTATACGCCCCAGGCGTATTCATGCACGGGGGCGGGCGGCCCCAGGTCATGAGCGTTTACGAGCCCGTCGACCTCAAATGAGTTTAAAAGAGCAAGAACCGTGCCGGGGCGAGCCGGGAATTGGATTAATTATCATTATGATTTCAGGCAGTTAACCACCAAAAGAACTGGTCCCGGTCGGGGATGAACCCGGTTTCCTCCAATGTGCGCAAAAGAGTTCCACTATTGGGCAAGGTTTTACACACCTTTTGAAATCAGGCTTTGATATTTGGCTTGGGCCGATGACTTCCGGCCCCAAGACCCGAGACCTTCGGGTTGACAAGGTCATTCTTTAGATTATAATGCACAAAAAATGCTAAATTTGTGCATTATATGTCGATAATTCTGGGGATTTAAATGATCAGAGACATCCTCCTTCTTCAGAAACGGGAAATCGAACAGCGCCTTCAAGAACATTATGTAGAAAGAGACTTCGATCTCAGGCGTGCGTCTCATGACCTTATCAAGGTTGTCCTTGGCCCGAGGCGCGCCGGGAAGTCGTTTTTCGCCATGCACCTTGTTCAGAGCCTGGGCCGATTTGGCTATGTTAATTTTGACGATGAACGGCTCACGGGATTTGAGGACTACGACGGTCTCATCACCGAACTCGACAGCCTTTACGAGCAACCCAGGCATCTGCTGCTCGACGAGGTGCAGAACGTACCAAGATGGGAGTTGCTGGTCAACCGGCTGCAAAGGCAAGGCTATCATCTGACCGTCACCGGTAGCAATGCACACCTTTTGAGCTCGGAACTGGCCACACATCTGACCGGCCGGCATTTCCCCATCGTCCTCTTCCCGTTCTCATTCGGGGAGTACCTCCGAACGGTGAATCAAGAAATGACGGATTCCGAGAAGTACCAGAAATTCCTCGCCTACATTGAAAAAGGCGGATACCCCGAACCGTTGATGAAAGGCATCGCACACCGCGAATACTTGACTACGCTCTTGCGGTCGATCCTTTACAAGGATATCGTGGTCAGACATCGAATCCGGACTCCCCAGGGCCTCGATGATATCACGGCTCAACTGATGGCAAACGTCGCACAAAAATACTCCCTCAACACCCTGACGAGAGTGACCGGGCTCCGGAGCGTGCATACCGTTCAGAAATACCTCCGACACATTGAGGAAGCCTTTCTCCTCTTTTCCATTCGCCGATTCTCCTTCAAGGTCAGGGATCAACTGCGGTCGAACAGAAAGGTGTACTGCACGGATAACGGGTTGCTCACTTCAACGTCCTTCAGGTTCAGCGCCGATGCGGGAAAACTCTATGAGAACACAGTCGCCGTCACGCTAAGAAAACAGGAAATGGAGGGGGCCGTTGAATGTTTCTATTGGCAGAGCGCCCAGCAAGAAGAGGTCGATTTCGTCATAAAAAAGGGCACCGGCATTGCCCAATTGATTCAGGTCTGCTACAGCCTGCAAGACCCCAAGACGAAATCCCGTGAGACTCGGGCACTCCTCAAAGCATCCTCTGAGTTCGGGTGCAAGGATCTGCTGATTCTCACTGACTCCACGGCAGGGGAGGAGGAGGTCTCATGGCATGGCGTGGAAAGGACGGTTCGCTACATGCCTTTGTGGAAATGGCTGTTGGATAGACCTTCTTAAATGGAGCAAAGAAGTGATCTCAGCAGGAATAGTCCTTTCTCTGTAGGACAAAGGCCCATGTTGAATGCCGATCCTTATTATGTATTCCGCCACAGCCGATCCCCTGTCGGGCTCTATGCACGGCAGAAATGGCTCGGAGAGGAAAAAGACCCCAGGTGGAGGGAGGCCTTTGATGCGGCAGTGAAACGCCTGCTCGCAGGGCAATCTGCCGACGGTTCCTGGAACCAATCGATCGTCACAACGATTCAGCGGCTCTTCGGCTTGCACCTCACCGTGCGCAACCCAAATGATTCCATCAATGGAGCGCTCGACTGGCTGATGGCCGTAGCGTTCGAGGAACTTTCCCGCCTTCGAAGAGACATCCGTAAGCGAAACGCCTCAAAAGATCTCCAGAATCTTCCTTTCACTCCCGGATGCTCGGGCTACTTCCTGACAGGCGCATCCCTCTTCCTCGCCTCGATCTTTGGAAGGGAGAATGATTCGAGGGTGCTTGAGGCTTACGGATGGCTGGCTCAGGAAGGGGTCAAAAAGAATGGACGATGGTGCGGCTGGTCATGCAGCAACAACATCCTGAGAGCCTTTGTGGTCCATCCGACCTATTCGAAAAACCGGGCGATTGAACTCGCCGTCCATGCGCTCGCTCGTGCGCAGGACTCCTCAGGCAAATGGCCGGCCGGGGTGCCCTTTTACCAGACCGTGAATGCCCTGGCCCACCTGGATTCAAAAGAGGCGAATACTCAGCTTAATAAAGCCTTCAAGCATCTTTCCAGAACCCAAAACAGGGACGGAACGTGGGGCCGGTCGCGGCAGGAATGGAAGACCTTCCTGGTGGTTCATGCATTGCGGAGGAAGGGGGTGGTTTGAAAGGGCAAGAGGCGGATTAAGAAAAGGGATGTCGCACCTTATCCCTGGATCTACCAGACCACCTCAATTGGGTATTTTTTAAGCATTTGGTCGCCAGTGACAAGCTGCAGCTTTTCCGCCTTCGCCTGAGCAACGAGCATTCGGTCAAATGGGTCCTTATGGAACGGCTGCAGATCACTCAGGCCGTATACGTGGAGTGCGGTAAGCGGCAAGATTGCCATGCCGTTGGCCTCCTGCTGGCCCTGAACGAGCTCAGAAAGCGAATGCCGAAGTTTGACTTTCCCGATTTGAGCCTTAATCTGAATCTCCCACAGGCTGACGACACTTAAGAGCAACTGATTCTCCGGGTTCTTGCAAAGTGCCAAAGCCTTGTGTGACAGCCTATGGGGCTCGCTGTCCCACCAGATGAATACATGGGTGTCCAGGAGAAGCCTCATTTCCCTTCCGTCCAGAATCCTTCCGGCAGTGGTTCATCGAAATCATTACTGGTCCATATTGAACCCGCATGGAGTCCGGCAATTCTTTCGGAAACAGGCAAGAGTCTAGCGATCGGCTTCTCATTATCGCTAAGGATGATCTGGACTCCAGCATTCACCCGCTCCAAAAGCGTCCTCAAGTTGTTTTGCGCCTCCCGGACATCCACCGTTTCAGTTTCCATGTTGAATCCTTTCATGATCCGGCGTGAAATTCAAATGAGCGAGCAAGGTCGGATAGTTCCTGAAAAACCTTGTTGCCCAAAACTGGATTAAGCCCCATATCCTGATTTATAGGGTAATAGAAATCCCCTGAACATTCAAGGGGAATCATTGCTCGCAACCCTGTCTCCCGCTGATGTCATGGACAAGCGACAATCCTCATCTTCTTGCGTTCACCCCTAACTTGGGTGGCAGGCCGAAATTTGTTAGAGATGTTTTGAGACGGGCGCTAGGTTCTTGTGTAGGTGTTGACTTGAAGGGTCACCTTGAGGAAGCTCGAAGATCCTCTGGAGCTTTTGAGGACCTTGATCCTTTTAATGAAGAGCAGGTTTCCCGAGTGCTCGACCTTGTAGAGGAAGTTGACGAGCTGCTCCATGCCCACATTGTCGAGGCTCATCTCGATGCCTTCAGGCTTGAAGGTCCCCGCCGTCTCACTCGGGGGGAAGGTGACGGGCTTGATGTACTGGATGTTCTTGTCGATGCCCACCTCGCGGGTGATGCCCTCAAGGAAGGAAAGCAGGGTGAACCGATCGCCCCGGCTCCTTAGGGCCTGCTCCACTTCACTCTGGTCTCTCTTGAAATTCTCCCACTTTCTCTTGAGCTCGGTGATCTTGACCAGATCCGCCTTTCTCCTGGAGATGCTTTTTTCAAGCTGCTCCTGCTTGGTGAGGCCCGGCGAGATGGCCACGAAATAGAAGAGAAGGGCGACCAGGAAAAGACCGCCGAAAAAAAGGTAGGTCATCTGGGTTCTGTCCAGTTTCATCAGTTTTTCTCCAGGGCAAAGTTAAAGGTCACCGCATTTTCCCTTTTATCCATCTTCGCGCCCACGAGCTTGATGTTCTTGAAGTCCCCGGCCTTGTTGAGGCGGTTGGTGAGCCTGTCCACCGCTTCAAAGGACGAGGTCCGGCCGTCGAGGCGAATATCCTTGCCCTCTAGGGAAAGATTATCAATCTGCACTTCAGGATCCTCGGAGATGATCTTCGTAAGTTTCAAAAGCACGTCCAGGGTCTTCTCCGAGCCTGTAGCTTCCTCCAGCCCCTGGTAACGGCCCGTTGCTTCCGTGATTTTCTGCTCGAGCTGAACGAGCTCCTGGCCTTTTACAATTTTGCCGACTTCCGGAAAGGACTGCACAAGGGCTTGCCGGACCTGATCCTGAAGTCCCTGGAACTGCTTTTCCAGGTAATAGACCTTCTGGTACACGTTGACTGTAAGAAGAACGGCGAGGAGAAGCACGGCGGATGCGGTGAAGAAAAACATTTTTCTCAAGTTCACATGGCTTTTTGGAGCGAATTCCTCTTTTCTGAGGTTCACCGGCCTGAAAAACGGCTGGGCAGCGGAAAGGGCAAGACCCAACGGCACGCTTAGCATGGGTTGAAAGAGCACGTCTTCGGAGGCCCTCCACAGCGTTGCCTTGACACCCGTTCTTGATCCGATGGCTTGCGCCATCTCGGTGTTCGACAGGTCGTTGCCGGAAACGAGGATTTCGTTCACCGATGCCTCGGGTCGCTTCAGCTTGTAGAGCCTCAAGATTTCCTCGATCTGCTGCGGGGCCTGCTTTGCATCCGGAAAAACGCGGAAGAAATCGGGCCGATTCCGGTTCACGATCTCGACGAGGGTGCTTTCATGGTCAAGGTGAACGATGGCCGCGGGCTGCTCGGACTCGTCGGCGGACTTGTAGAGGTAAAGATGAAGCAGGGCGAGGGCGTCGAGGGTCACCACGTCGGGGTCCACGCCTGCGCCTGCCAGAAAAGCGATGTGCTCGGCGATTTGCCTCTTCTCTACCCCAAAGGTCGACACGAATCCGTCGGCTCCGGGGCCAAGAAAATCGACGATCATGTCCTCGATAGGCAGGGGAATATAGGGCTCCATCTGGAACTTGATGATTTTCTCCACCACCTTCGGGTTGTCCAGGCTTAAGCTGATTTCCCGGATAAAGGCTTTGGAAGCGGGCAGGGCGGTGACGACCATTTCGGTCTTGAAACTCTCCTCCCTGAGAAAAGCCTTCAGCTCCTCCTGCATCTGCTCGGGGTTTGAAACCTCCCTGAAAGCGGCTTTGTCGATCTCCGGCCCTTTCAGCCCGTTGAAAACCTGGACGGCGCCGATAAAGCCCTCTTTGACCTGAAGGCCCACCACGTATTTGGGTTTCAAAAAGTCTTTGAACGGATTGAGCATGGCTAGAGCACCTGCCAGTAGATCGGCCTCGTCTTCCCTCCTTCCCTCATCAAGAAAGTCCTTATGGCGGCTACGGCACCGTTGGAATTGACATTGAATTCCATGGAATAAAAAGAGCTTTTCACGGTGATCCAGTCGCGAATCTCGGCAAACACCTCGTCACTCATGCCCGCCACCTTTCTCAGGTCTTCGATGCCCATGAAGTCCTCCTCCTGGCGGTACTCGACGATGGCGGCGGCCATGGAGCCGTCCAGGGAGTCGCTCAAGGCCTGGAGAACCTCTTTCGACGCCGTATTGATGTTCACCTTGCCCTCCGAATAGATGGTCAGGTAGTCGAGAAGCCGTTTTCCCTCGAATTGTTCGAGGGGCCTCATGCCCTTGACGAGGAAGACTTGACCAGGCGTCAGAAAAGGGCCGTTGGCGCAAGGATAGGGTTCCTCCAGGTTCTGATACCAGTACGCTTCCGCACCGTCCTGCCGCTCCACCTCATCCTCATCCAGCCAATCCAGGAGCGGATTGACCATCTCCTCCTTGAGACCGAGAACCCTGAAAAGCCTCCGGAGCTGCTCTTCTCTCCTTTCATCGATTTCTCCGTCCTCGTTCCTGAGGAGGTTCACATTGAGTTTTCCGCTTTCGTCCACCACGCCGCCGGAAAGGGTGACCCCTTGATCGCCCAGCCCTTGAAGCACGGCCAAGGTTTCCAGTTGGTGCCAGTCCTCGTTGAGGCTGTCCATTTCCAGTTCTTCGTCCGCGGCAAGGAGGGCCGTGGCCTCTTGAATGCCTGAGCGAGCCACAAGATAGGCCTTGTAATGATCTCGCATGTATCCGGCAAGGGTGAGCTCGACGCCCGACTCGCCGGAAAAGCCGATGGTCAGCCCCGCCAGGGTGGCGATGATGAGAAGCGTCAGGATCAGGGCCGTGCCGCGCTCCCCTCCCCTAGCCCCTCCTCCATCCTCCGCAGTAGCTCCGCTACGGAGGACGGGCCCACGGGGAGGGGAAGTGTTAGGGCTTTTGTTCGCCAGTGTCATAGTCATGAGGCTCGCATCTTTAAATATCCGATCCTGGATCCTGGTCACTTGATTCTGGATCCTAGTCCCTGGTCGCTAGATCCTGGATCTTGGATCCTGGTGACTGGTTACTGTTCACTGATCACTGTTCACTGATTACTGTTCACTGATTACTGTTCACTGATCACTCGTCACTGACTACTGTTCACTGATTACTCCTGAGAAACTCGATGGTTCATCCATCTGAAATCCCCTCTGTCTCCCCTTTAAAAAGGGGAGGACTTCCAGCGGCTTTCCCCCTTTGGAAAAGGGGGAGCAAGGGGGATTTGAGAAGCGCCGGGGTACGAATGCTGATCACTGTCTACTGATCACTGTCTACTGATCACTGATTACCGGTCACTGTTTACTGATTACTGATCACTGATTACTGTTCACTGGTTCTTCGTCCCTGCCAGCTCGGGATGGATGCTGGTGGTAAACACATGCTCTCTGTTAAGACTGTCTTTCAGAACCAATCGAACCCTGATGAGCACCGGGAGCCCGGAAGTCTCGCCTCCTTCCTCCGTTGCCCAGTCGTCATGCTCTTCTCCCCTGCTGTCCTCATAGGTCACTTTGAATTCCAGGATGTCCCGCGTCAGCTCCTGCACGCCCCCGCCCTCGGCGAAATCCTCATCCGGGCTGGCGTCATCCCTTCGCATGAGCACCAGGATCTCGTCCTCTTCTTCATCTTCGACGACCATGTAACCCACTTCACAGAGGTCCGTGCTTGGACCCTGTTCGGTCAGGGCCATATGGGTCAGGGTGGTGAAGTCGATCCGGTCTATCCTTCTTCCGTCTCTCTCCTGGTTTTTTCCGATGAGGCCGAGACGTGTCGTTTCCGACGTGACCCCGAGTTCCGTGAGCGTGGACTGAAGATCCCTGGTCATCATGTCGAGGACGATTCTCGCTGTCTGATGAACCTGCCCGTTCTCCCTGGCAATCTGGATGGCCTCCACATTCGTGACATAGGCGCTGTAGATGGCGGCCATGATGATGGCAAGGATCGCCACGGACACGAGCACTTCGAGCAGCGTGAAGCCTCTCAGATCTTTTCCTTCTCCTTGAAGATGTAGGTTTCCAGCCATAGGTCTTTGCGCGCTCTTTCCCTCTCCAGAATGATGCCCACCTTGACCTTGTAGAGATTCTCCACGTCAGGAACTTCGCTGATTTCTTCCTGGTAGGTGAAGTCCGGAAAATCTTCTCCCATGTCTCCTGTGTCCGTGCCTTCAGCGAGACTTTCGCGGCAGAGAATCTGGGAGATCCTGTCCTGGACCAGACACCTCGCCAGGGTCATGAACTGGGCTTCGGATTGAAGATCGAGATTCTGGGCCTGAAGATGGAACACGGCAAGAAGCGCCACGGCGATCAGACCCAGGGCGATCACGATTTCGAGAAGCGTGAATCCCTCATTTCTCTTTTCTCTTCTCAATGTATCCCTCGTGGGTTCTGACAAATCCCGTGAGAGGTTGAATCTCCAGGGTGTACGCTTCGTTTGCGGTGTTTCTCAAATGGATCAGGGAGTGTTCCACGCAGCCGTTGGAAAAAAACCGAATGAACGCTTCCCCTTCCTGTTCTTTTCCCTTGGAAAGAACCACCACATCCTCAATAGAAACGCCTGGAGGCAGCTCCTGCTTCCTCACGCTCGCTCGCTCCGTCTCCCTGAGAAGGTCTTCCTGCTTTTTCTCATCCAGGGGTTCGTAAGGGTAGAAGCTGTTCTCGGTGATGTTCAAGATCAGGGCCTGGGGCTTTCGTGTGTAGGCGGCTTCTCCTCTCAACCGGCTCACTTCGCTCATGATCATCCGCGTCGCCCGTCCCAGGTCGCCTCCTGCCAAAACCCCTTCAATGGGAACGCTCACGAGACCCAGGAAGAGGGTGATGACAAAAATGACGATGACCAGCTCGAAGAGGGTAAACCCTCTCTGATCATCCCTGGTCTTGGACCCAATTGGAGACATCTGCGTTCTCTCCTTCACCACCTTCTTCTCCATCGGCGCCGTAGGACCACAGATCGAAATCGCGATTGTGCGCTCCGGGGCTGAGGAAGAGATAGTCATTGCCCCAGGGGTCCTTGGGAACAACCTCCTTTTCCAGGTACCCGCCTTCGCGCCACTTCATGGGAATGCGGCCGGTCGTGGGTTTCTCGACAAGGGCATTGAGACCCTGTTCCGTGGTCGGGTAAAAGGCGTTGTCGAGCTTGTAAAGCTTGAGCGCCGTCTCGAGGGTCTTGATGTCCATTTCGGCCTTGAGCGCTCGAGCCTCACCCGGTCTGTCCATGAGTCTCACGGCCACCAGGCTGGCCAGAATGCCCAGGATGGTGATGACGATGAGTATTTCAAGAAGGGTGAAGCCCTTCTCTTCTCGCCAGGAAATCCGTTTCTTTTCTTTCATCGGCTTCTCCAACTAATACGAACAAATCTAAGATCTTTGCTTTCAAACCCCCTGATCCCGCCTTCTCCCCCAGATGTTTATCTCACCCCTCTGATCCCGCTCGTCATTTCGAAGATGGGCAGCAGGACGGCCATGACGATAAAGCCTACCACCGCACCCATGCAAAGAATGACGATGGGCTCGATGATCGCCGTCAGAGAGGCAATCGCCGTTTCCACATCATCTTCATACACTTCGGCCGCCTTTGCAAGCATCTCCTCGAGCTCACCGCTTCTCTCCCCTGCCCGCACGAGCTGTGCCACCATGGGCGGGAACCCGGCCTTCTGCCTGAGAGGCGTGGCAAAGTCCGATCCTTCCCCCACCATTCTCGTGGTCTCCTCGATGCCTTCTTCCATGATGCGGTTGCCCATGGAGGGCGCAGCGATGTCCAGGGCATTGACCAGGGGAATGCCGCTTTTCAGCAAGATGGAGAGCGTCCGCGTGAACCGGGCGATGACGGCCTTGTGGTGGAGCCTTCCAAACACGGGAATGTGAAGGCGGATCCTGTCCCAGAGCCGTCCCCCTTTTTCGGTTTTCACAAAGGCCGCGATCAGACCCGAGACCGCCACCAGCGCCGCCACCACGAGCCACCAGAACCGGCTGAGGAAGTGGGTGAGAAAAATGAGCATCTTCGTAGACCAGGGAAGAGCGAGCTTCATTCCCTCAAAAATGCCGATCACCTTGGGCATGACAAAAGACATGAGGAAAACAAGGATGACGGTGCTGATGAAGAGGAGGAAAATGGGATAGGCCATGGCCGACTCGATTTTCTTTTTGAGCTTGAGCCGGGTCTCGGAAAAGTCGGCCAATCGCCTCAGGATGATGTCCAGAGCCCCGCCCGTTTCCCCGGCTCTCACCATGTTCACATGGATGTGCCCGAAAACCGAAGGATGGGCCGACATGGCCTGGGCCAGAGAAGCGCCTTCGAGGACTTTCTCTTTGATCTGGGTGAAGGTCCTCTTGAGTTTCGGCTGCTCCGTCTGTTCGACCACGCCCTCGAGGCACTCGATGAGAGGGAGGCCTGAAGAAACCAGGGTGGAGAGCTGCCTGAGGGCGGTGGTCACCTCCACCGGGTTAATCCTGCGCAATCTCGACAGGGGCGACACAAAGATCTTGGAGGCGGGTTTCTGCTCTGCTTCCTGAACCTCCCTGATCTCGGTGGGGTAGATGAAATCCTGGCTTAACCTGAGCCGCGCCGCAGCAGGCCCCTCCGCCGTGATGAGCCCTTTGGTTTTTTTACCCTTTCTGTCCAGCGCCTTGTATTCAAAGACAGGCATAACTCTCTGTGCGGCCTCCCGGCCGCAACCACGCAAATCCGAATCTCGAACTCCGAAATTCGAAACAAACAAAAAAATTCAAATGCTGCAATCTCAAAACAAATATCTTATGTCTACAATTTTGATGCTCTCGTAAAAAGTCCGAAGGCGTCATTGCGAGGCGCGAAGCGCCGTGGCAATCTCACTGATATCTGGCCAGTTACGAGATTGCCCCTCGGCCGTGAGCTCGGGGCCGAACGGCTTCCACCCTCCGCAGTAGCCTGTCCATCCTCCGTAGCA